>Ga0335073_10001172_pt1 | contig 34916 bp, 39 predicted proteins | sample Lox_Sample_22_FD_207093 | JGI IMG/M metagenome (GOLD analysis project Ga0335073, IMG submission 207093) | Soil microbial communities from Loxahatchee National Wildlife Refuge, Florida, United States - Lox_Sample_2.2 | ecosystem: Environmental > Terrestrial > Soil > Wetlands | place: USA... | reverse complement strand
CGCTCCGCGTTTCCCGCTTCCAGCGGAATACCGTCGAGCAGTAGCTTATTGTCTGAAACTCCGAGCAGAAACCCGGCATCGCCGGTGGTGGGCAGGCCTTGCTGCAGTTCGTTCCAGGCAACCTCAAACTGTGCCTCGGTACGCTTATGATCGTAGCCGTACATCCGCGCGTATTTGATCAGGATGTTGAGGCTGTGAACAAACGCGCGGGCCGACGCCGCTCGTGCGCTTTGCGCTGCAGATGGATTGGTGACGGAGATAGCTTGCTCCTCAAACCGCAACTTTGCAGTTCAAGGGTAAAGCGAAATGGTAAGCCCTAAAACATTACCGAGGTAATTGGCCCTGCAGAGGAGTCAAACTTTGGGTCACGTCCTCGACTTTCAGACATCTTAATTATTTCCCCCCAAATACTTGTTTGATCAGATCAGAGTTCTGGGCCGACGGATCATTGCGGATGTTGCTTTCTTCTGAAGCCATGACATCAAAAATCCCTTCGAGGGTTTGGTCAACCACATAGGCATCAAGATCGAACTCGTTGGCAATTGCATCCCCGCCGGGGTCGGTTTTGAGAACCCGCTTGTATTGCTTGATGACACCGAGGCGCTCCAGAGAGTGGTGCACAATCGGGGTAAAAGCCGCGCTCAGATCGGCCGAACTCGAGCGGCGAAAATATTCGGTCGCGGCTGTGTTACCGCCAGTCACAAGCAGAGCAGGATCTTTCCAGACAACGTTTTTCAATGCCGCCAGGAAGATTGGTTTCGCCTGCGGAGTCGCACCCTCGGCGGCGCGATTCATGCCGATTTCCAGTTCATCGACTTCATCGCCCCGGCCTATCATGCGCATGCTCTTGCCGATGGATTGCAGTCTCGGAGGCAGGAGAATGCGGATGGCTTCATTCTGCAGGAAGCCGTCGTGCTTCCCCGTCTGCGCGATCGCCTTTGTTGAACTAATCTCGAGGACTGCCCGAAGTGCGGAAACCATGGTGGCGTCGCCGGGATCCGAGCTTTGCTTCGCGCCCTCGTTGGATTTGGCTTTTGCAGTGCTTTGAGCAAAGCTCCACGCCGGGGCAAGCATCAGGATCAGAAAGAGGGCACGTGGGCAATTCCTAGTGGTAAGCATGAGGGGATGATTGTAGCAAGAGCAGCATTTCGCAACCACGAGGAATGGGCGCAGACCTCGTGCCGTTTTGAGCATCGGTTCGAAACCAAAGTCTGGAGGGAAATCCGTCAAGCGCAAACTTTGAGCCCATCCGACGCTCAAGGAGCGGGAATCTGAATGTCTGACACAATATTGGAATAGCTGCTCTCTTGACTACTCTCGTTGACCGCGGTTGTCGTGTAGCAGTAATTCGTGCCGTCGACGACACCGTTGTCCGTATAGGAAGTGCTTGCATTCAGCGAGGGATTGACCTTCGCGAAGGCGCCGCAGGAAGTGGTGTACACGGCACGATAAATGTTGTAGCCCGAAATGTCGGGCGAAGTGCTCGCTGTCCACGACAAATCCACCGAATAGGTCGGAGCGACCGTACCCGTGCCGGTCAGCGTTTCGGTCGTCGTCGAGGGCTGCGCGTTGCTGCTAAAAGTCAGCGTGGCGGTCGCTGCTCCCGTCGTCTGAGGGGTAAACGTCACACTAAACGAGGCGCTTTGCCCGTCTGGAATCGTAACCGGCAAGGACAATCCACCAAGGCTGAATGTAGAGTTGTTCGCGCTCGCGGACGTCACGGTCACGCTGCCGCCACTCGCCGTTAGACTTCCCGATGCCGATCCGCTGGTTCCAACGACCACACTGCCAATTGCCAGAGTGGTCGGAGAAACTGCAAGCTGACCCACGGCTGCGACTCCGCTTCCCGATAGCCCGATCGTCAGCGTCGGATTGGAGGCATTCGAGCTGACCGTGATACTGCCCGTCGCGCTTCCGGCCGCGGTCGGTGTGAAGGTGACGCTGAAACTCGCGCTCTGCCCCGCCCCAAGTGTCACCGGAGCCGTGATCCCACTCAGACTGAATCCGCTGCCGCTGATCGCAACCTGCGAAATCGTCGCGCTCGTCCCGCCCGTGTTGGTTACAGTCTCGGACACGGACTGATTGCTTCCGACCGTCACATTCCCGAAACTCAAGCTGGTCGGATTTGCCGCCAGCGTCCCAGCCGTGATTCCCGTGCCTGTGAGTGGAACAGTCAGGCTTGTATTCGACGCGGTTGATGTAATCGTAAGCGTGCCGCTGGAACTCCCAGAAGATGTTGGCGTAAAGATGACGTTGAAGCTGACACTCTGTCCTGCCGCGAGAGTTACAGGCACGGATATTCCGCTCACGCTGAAACCCGTCCCCGTCGCGCCGGTCTGCGAAATCGTGACGCTCGAGCCACCGTTATTTGTGAGCTTCACGCTAAGAGACTGATTACTGCCAACCGTCACACTCCCGAAACTGAGACTGGAAGGACTCGATCCCAATGTGCCCGGCGCTGTGCCGGTGCCTAGCAGCGATATGGTTAGAGTCGGATTGGATGCGTTCGAAGAAATCGAAAGGTTACCGCTAACCTCTCCCGCGGATGTAGGTGCGAAAGTGACCGTGAACGTCGTGCTCTGCCCAGAAGTTAGCGTCAGCGGCGCGGCAATGCCGCTCACAGTGAAGCCGCCGCCGGTCATCCCGACCTGCGAAATCGTTACGCTCGTGCCGCCTGTGTTCGTGATGGTTTCATCCAGGACTTGATTGCCGTCCACGATCACACTGCCAAAGCTAAGACTGGCAGGATTTGAAGTAAGAGCACCAGGCGTAATGCCGGTTCCGTTGATTGGCACTGTGAGGTTCGCATCGGAAGCATTCGAGGAAATGGTCAGGGTGCCGGATGCATTTCCCGAAGAGGCCGGCTTGAAACTTACACTGAACTCCGTGCTCTGCCCTGCTGCCAGCGTCAACGGAGTCGTGATCCCACTCAGACTGAATCCGTTGCCGCTGATCCCTACCTGCGAAATCGTGACGTTCGTTCCGCTGCTGTTGCTGAGCGTCTCGGTCAAACTCTCACTGCTCCCCACCGTCACATTCCCAAAACTCAAACTCGTTGGATTGGAGCCCAGCGTCCCGGGCGCAACTCCCGTGCCCGATAGCCCAAGCGTCAACGTTGGGTTGGAGGCATTCGATGTGATCGTGACACTGCCGGTTGCGCTTCCAGTCGCCGTTGGCGTGAACGTCACATTGAATGTCGCGCTCTGTCCGGCAGCCAGCGTCACCGGAGCCGTGATCCCACTCAGACTGAATCCGCTGCCGCTGATCCCTACCTGCGAAATCGTGACGTTCGTTCCGCCGCTGTTGCTGACCGTCTCGGTCAGACTCTGACTGCTCCCCACCGTCACATTCCCAAAACTCAAACTCGTTGGATTCGCGCTTAGGGCCCCAGATGCGACTCCCGTCCCTGAGAGCGCGATCTCCAAAGTAGGATTCGATGCATCTGAAGTGAGTGTCACCATTCCAGACACACTCCCGCTCGATTGTGGTGCGAACGCGATCGTAAACGAAGTGCTCTGGTTCGGGCTGAGCGTGAACGGCGTGGCGATCCCGCGGAGCTGAAATCCTGTACCGCTCAGCGAAGCTCCAGAGAGAGCGACGTTTGCGGTGCCACTGTTCGTGAGCGTCACTGACTGTGTTTGCGTCGCGCCCACGTTCACATTGCCAAAACTTGCGCTGGTCGGATTGACCCCGAGCTGACCAATGGGCGTTGCCGTCCCCGTGCCCGTCAGGGAGATACTCATCGACGAATCCGACGCATTGCTGGCAACCGAAAGCGTAGCGCTAAAAGTTCCAGCAACGTTGGGGGCAAATCTTACGCTGACAGTTGTGCTCTGTCCGGCCGCGATCGTAGCTGGAAGGCTGGGCGCGAGCAGTGAGAACTGATTCGTCGAGATGGCGGCGCTGCTGATTGTGACCGCGCTTGCGCCATTGTTCGTGGCGGTCACCGTCATCGTCTTGCCACTGCCGGCCGAAACCGCGCCAAAAGCAAGACTTTGGCTGGAAAAAAACAGAGTGCTCGCCGTGTTCTTTTGCTCTTGATTCGATGGGCTACCGACACTGATTCCCTGGCAGTCCACTAAGGTCGCGAGTCCGGCCAGTATTGCCAATGCTCCTGCTAATTTCCAGAGTCGCTCGGGGAGGATCGCTCTCTTTGTAGTTAGCATTCTCAGCCATAGACCCGTTGCCCCGGAGTTCTACGGCTGTGCTAACCCGGGGGAGGGCTCATGAATATCCTGGCGCCATGACCGGGACCGCAGTAGATCGCGAAAGGTCGCGTCACAACGTACACCACACCGAATGGCCACATGGACAGTGCGGCTGCTGCGTGCAAACCTGGTGGATTTCTCAGAAGATCCGTAGTTCAATGCTGCGGCATGTTAGATCATGCCAATCGGTTGAAAAAGATTTGCAAACTGGTGACAACCACCTGACACTTCCGACTTGCGACTCCGCCTACCATCAGAGCCCAAGCAGGTCAGAGAAGGTTCCAGTCACTCCCGCCAATGGTTCGACCTCCCTCTGCTCCTGACTTCCTAAGGAGAGATCAATATGCAGGTTCGCAGGACCGTAGTCGCCGCTTGCCTTGGCCTAGGTTTTCTCATGGTTTCGGGCCTGGCCCAGGCACAATATCGCCTTACAAACATAGTGTCGAATCAAGTGCACCAAGCTCCGACCATCGATCCACTGTTGGCCAATGCCTGGGGATTGGCTCGGAGCGCCACATCGCCTTGGTGGATTAGTGATAACGACACCGGCTGGTCTACCCTCTACGATGCAAATGGGACGCAAGTGCCGCTCCGGGTTTTGATTCCCACCGCCGGAAACGGGCCAAACTCACCGACGGGCCTGAACGGCCCTGGCACACCGACGGGAATCGTCTTCAACGGATCGTCGACCGATTTCCAGGTTCAAGGCATGCCAGCACCCTTCATTTTCGCCACGCTGGATGGCACGATCAGCGCCTGGTCGCCGGGAGTAAACAAAAATCAGGCGATCATCGCAGTCGATAACTCGGCAAACAAAGCGATGTACACGGGCTTGGCGATCACCAGCAAGCCCTCGGGGAACTTCCTTTACGCGGCAGATAACACTAACAATCGCATAGATATGTTCGACGGCAACTTCACCTGGGTGAAGTCGTTTGGCGATCCGGCGATTCCTTCAAACTTCTCAGTGTTCGGCATTCAGGACATTAATGGATTGGTTTACGTCGCCTATGCCGTACCGAACGTGGGAGCTGGAGGTTTCATCGACCTCTTCACGGAAGACGGCACGTTCGTGAAGACGCTGATTCAAGGACTGCCCCTCAACCAGGCCTGGGGCATTGCCGCTGCTCCCCCCAATTTTGGACCGCTGAGCAATACTTTGCTGATCTCAAACAACTCCGTTAGCGGCACCATCAACGGGTTTGACCCCGTGACCGGGAAGTTTGTGGGCACGATAAAGGACGAGCGCGGGAAGCCGATCATCCTCAACAACCTCTGGGGAATCGCCTTCGGAGGCGGGAACACAACTAATGGAGCAACAAACGAGTTGTTCGTTACCGTGGGCCAGGGAATTGGCACAAACGAATTAGCCGGGACCTTTGCAAAAATCGTCTACAAACGGTGATTGGCAGATCCACTTGAAGAGGGAGGTAATCGGGGCCGCCTGAAACAGGCGGCCTTTCTACTTGAGCATCTGCTTGCAAACATGTAGCGAGTAGACCGACCGAATTTCGAATGTCAAGCAAAACACGCGTCGTCCACGCATTCTTCGAGAGGCTGGAGGGGATCATTATCACGCCGCCTTCGATGGCTGAACCGCGTGGCTATTTGAAAATAAAGATGAAGAGCAATCTCTACATAACGTGAGGTATAGTGGCCCGTGTTGCGATGGAAGAAATGGTCCCACGCGGGGGCGTTTTCGTGGGGAGTGTGGAATGGCTGTGGAACGGAAGCTCCTGCTCAAACCTGCAACTGATAGAATACAAAGCGTGGGCGCGTAGCTCAGGTGGTAGAGCAATGCCCTTTTAAGGCATGGGTCGCAGGTTCGAATCCTGCCGCGCTCACCAAGATTCCCTTGTATTCATGCGGCTTTGCTGCAATTCCCCCTAAACTCCTCGATTTCCTACTGTGCCCATTTTTGTGCCTACCCGGATTTGCTACCTTTTGCGGCTTGGCCGTCAGCGCGGCAAATGCGCGGTCAATTGTGGCTTCGGCAGGGTGGACGTAACGTGCCGACATCTGAATGGAAGAGTGGCCCGCAATCCGCATCAGTGTCCACACGTCGCAGCCTGACGCACCAAGCCGCGTCAGAAACGTGTGCCTTGCGCTGTAGAGCACGAATGGAGCGAGCTTCGCCTCTGTGAGCGCCTTGCGATGTACTTTCTTAGTAGTGCTGTGGTCAATGTGGCCGGATTTCGTTTCGGACGGCCACACCCAGCCCAGTTGCGGTTTTTCCTGCGTTCTCCAGCGTTCCTGAAGCACAGCGACCACACGCGGTGTCATTGGAATCATTCGGCGGGCAGCCTTTGATTTGCCCTTCGTGATGAGAATGAAGCCTCGTCTTCCGTTCGTGGGCCACGTCACCTCCGGCCATTGCATACGGTGCAGTTCGTCTGGTCGGAGACCAGTATCGAAAAGCACGGTTGCTACGTCTTTGAGCAACGGGGTGCATTTTGCAAGGTATTTTTCTTCCTCGTCTGCCGTGATCACTCGCTCGCGCCTTGTTTCGCCTTCCAGCAATTGGATCTTCGGTACCGTTTCTATGACACCCCAATCAGAGGCCAATCTAAGAATGCGTCGTAGCACTCGCAACGAGGAGTTGATTGTGCCCGGCACAACTTCTTGAGTCAATCGCCATGCGGCGAAACCAGCCGCGTGCTCACCTCGAATTTCATTGAGTGGCATGTTGGCGAGGGTTTGATATTTTTCTAACGCACGTATTCCGGCCCGAAACCAAATCCAGCTTGGACGGGGTTTGGCATAGGGCTCGATACGATCAGTGCAAAACTCTTTGAATGTTGGAGCAGGTTTCTTTTCGCGGATGTCCACGAGTCCTTCAGCTAACCGTGTGCGATGTGCTGCCTCAATCTTACGTGCAACAGAAATATTCCCAGTCTTGGCTGACTCACGGATGAGCTTGCCTTGCCACTGAAATTTATACCAGTAGACACCGCAGGTTCTCTTCTTGCCGCACTTCGGACAGGTGCCATCTGGCCTAAGCTCGCAACCACCACGTTTGTAGATCCCCATAGCTATTTCCGTCCTTTCGACTTCTTCCGCCACTCGCCACCATGCTCGTGCCACCACTTGTTTGCTCGCAACCTTGCACCATATTCCACGCAAGGCCCTGATTCACAAAACTTCTGAGTTCTCCGTTTCCTTATAAAGTAGGGCGCTGGGCAGTCCGGATTGACACAAATCGCAGTTCTCCCGGCTGCGTGGTCACGTAAGAACAAAAGGACAATTGCTGTCCAAAGGTCTTCCGGAACCAGTTCGGCGCGCTTGCCTGTGTAATGCCAACGAAAATTGACCGCTGTCATGCCCTCCAGTTGGACAATTGCATCTTTATCGCCTCGCCACGCCTTCTGTAGAAGTTCGCGCAGTGTGCGATAAATTGCCTCAAGCTCTTGGCCTGTTGCGGCTACTGCTGCCGCTTGTTTTTCTGTCCACAGGCCGCCCCACCTTGCAGCAAATGCTTGGCTGGCAGCTTGGTCATCGCCCATGTTAGCTAGCGCTTCGTGTGGTAGTTCGCTCTTCCGCTGTGGGTGAACGAGGAAGATGGTCAGCTTGCTAGACGCCATGAAAGCCTTTTTCTGCGCGACTACCTTGACGGCTTCGTTTGTCGTTGTCATCTAGCGCTATTATGCGCTAGACTGTTGCTAGATGTCAACAGCAAATGTTGTCATAAAAGAGAGACGGAACGACATGGAAACTGAACTCTTAACGCTTAATGAGGCTGCGACATTGCTTCGGCTGAAACTTTCGACACTGCGAGCGTGGAGGCTGGCGCACAAGCATTTGAATTTTCGGAAGATTGGCGGCAAGGTGCTGGTCCTTCGCTCTGATATTGAGCGCTTCATTGGGCAGAGCTTGGTTAGACCGGATGCCTCCGGAAAATGATGGGTGTGCCAAATTGGCACTCAGATTATTTTTTGTGCTGTGCCCATGGGCCGGGCCTGCCATTGAAAGGGTGATTCCCAAAGCCGCGCTGCGGGTCCGGCCTTGTTCACGTTCAGAAAGTGAATTTTTTCCGAAAGGAGCAATCTAGTGCGTTTTAAAAACGACAAGCAAAAAGCTGTTGCAACAACAGAACTGCTGAAGAGACTGGCTATTGACCAATTGAATGGTGGCTGTGGTCTCAGGACGAAGGAGCTACGCGGCACACCGCTATTTCACGGAGAACGCACACTTAGTTCACGGCAGATCATTGAACTTCTTGATGCCAGCGATGAGGCAGCGAAGACTTTGGAAGGGGCTGGCGCACGAACGTTTTACCTGTGGCGACTGAAGACACCGGACAAGGCGCTTGAGTACGCACATAAGCCTGTGCCGACTTGGGTAGAGGCACACATTCCGCTAATCCACGAAGTTGGACAGTTCGTTCAGTAAGTGAACGGCGCAGACGTGACCGGCATTCACAACGTAGACACTGAAACGAAAGGAGTTAAGGTGTAACAGTTTTCTGACTGTATGAGGCAACAAATGAGCAACGGCCAAAACTCCAACAAATTCTTCTGTATCGATCTTGCCGACTTGGCCGTTGGCGAGCCTCACCGCCGGTGGTGTTCACAGATCACCATCGGCGGACCTTTGTGCTACATGAGGCACAATAATGGCCAACGACCCATTTAGTGACACGTCCTTTATCTGGCGCGTCAAAATCCGCGCAGACCGCCCCCACAAGTTAAAGCATCATGGAAAGCGGGGAACCGTGGTGCATGAACTGCTAGGGATTCTGGATCTTCTTGCGGCAAAAGATCCACACCGTTTTGTCTTTGCGAGTAATGGCGGCTTGGTTGATCTATGCAACAAAAAGGTGGGGAAGGATGTTGTTTGTTACACGCTTCGATGGGTCAAGTATGCTCTAGCCGAGTTCCGAGCGCGACACATCATTAGTCCTTACTTCCACACCTATGATGGCCGATACGGCTTTGTCGTCGCGCCGCATGAATCGCTGTGTCACCGGCAGGGCGATGTGTGCATCATGCGCACGCCCAAGAAGTTTGAATATACGGCGGAACAGGCCGTGCGCCTTCTTCCACCCCCACCGACAGGGCTTAGTCCGTTGCGTAAGTGGCCCGGTTGGGATGCACGTCAGCGCACCCTGAGAAAGAAGAAGGCAGGCTGCAACTCAGTTGAACTAAGCTCTAGCTCAGTTGAACTAGACGCGAGAACTTCACTGCTGACTTCACCAGCGACTTCACCAGTCACTTCACCGGATACTTCACCAGCGACTTCACCAGTCACTTCACCGGAAACGGACCAAAACTTCACCAGCAACTTCACTGGCGACTTCACCGGCCAAGCGCCGCAATCAACACAAACTAAACTCGTTGCTGAAGTACCTTCAGCCAATCGGTTTGCGGATGGTATTGAGTCTGGATTTGCTAGCCTTATTAACCGTTCAACCGGGGAACCGGAAGAACCGAAGGAACCGGTTAGCCGCGCCCACACCAACCAACCAACACGCACTTATTTTCTTCTTGGGGCTGCGCCCCAACCCCCCGTGAATGAAAAAGTCAAAAGCCATGATGGTGACAAAACCATAGGTGACATGTTTGAAGGTTGGACGTGGGAACGCATGGACCAACTTACAGACGGCGAATTGAACACACAAAATCGCCAATTTCAGAGTTACGAACATGAGCAAGAGATGGAAGCCACAATCTTAGCTGTAATTGCAGAACGTAACGATGAACCATTCCGTGGCAGGCTGACATGTGCAGCATTGATGAATGCAGCGATGGCCCGCCTTAAGAAGGAACAGGGATTGGATGCGCCTGCCTGTTGGTTGCCAGTAATTCGGACTCTGCGCGATGAGCATAGCAAACCTGTGAACCTCTGCGACAACTTTGCAAAACAGCCAAACGGCAGGCCCATATTCTCATCCGCACCAAATCCGTATCAGCCGGGCGATGCGTGGGAGATGTGCATAGATGGTATTCGGCGCTGCAAGGTTGACCGTGAAGCTTATGGGTTTACCGTGCGGGCCGAAGACAAGGTCTGGGAACGCCCGGCCAGATAGTTTGTAAGACGGACCAAGCACTTACGTTCAGAAAGTGAATGTTAGCGACAGAAAGGAGAAAACCATGCAGGACGTTCGGATCGAATACAGCGTAGAAATCACTCAACGGGACGCTGTGAAGGTTCGCAGCACGGGCTTTGCTACGTACGACGAGGCTTTAGCCTCTATCGTGATCGTGCGTAGTGAAACCCGGGTCGAGCCGATTCCTCTTCAAAACCTCACAAAATAACTTCGCTATTCGGGACACGCGGAACACAAAGCCCGTCTCCGGAAACTGAAAGCGACCACGCATTGTCCGGAAAAGAACCAAGATAGCTCGCTAACACTTTTGTGCAGAAGTATGGAGACGGAACCCAAACCGAAACGCCGCAGCCACTTCCAAGCAGTTGCACATACGCGCTATCGACACATAACTTACTGCGGCGGCGACGGTAAGTGGGTCTCTTTGTCGCAGTGTACAGCGCGCTGGCGCTATCAACTGCATAAGGACCGAATAGATGCGGAAGTGGCAGCAGGAAAAAGCTGCGGGCCGGATTGCCACAATGCGCACAAAATTTGGCGACTGATTGACGATAAAGAAAAAGCCGAACGCGAAGAGTTGCGGCAAAGGCTAGCCAAACAGCAAGAGGCCGCTGTTGACGAAGATACAGTGCTGATGTGGGAACAAAAGTTTGGATTGGATGATTGAATGGAAGCAAGGTGGCCAGCGCCGGGAGATGTTTGTGCAGGGCAAATTCTACTCACACGTTTGATTACGGTTCCGACGTTTGCCGGGCCGACGACGGTTTGCGTTGGGTTTCTCGCTGCGAATTCGAGTGACTGGGCTGCCGCACCGCCTGACCTGCCATACAACCCCTTGGTGTTTCCGTTTTGGTCGTTGACGCAGTTTGATGCATGCGAACCCGTTGTCTTTGACATTGCAGAAGGAACTTACGCGCCAACGGCAATCAACATTACACCGCTCAACAGCGTTGAAGATCTGGCAGCAATCGCGATCAGGATCGCACACAGGGAAGGCAGGCACGAAGGCGCGACCATGCTGCAGGGGATGCTAGAGAGTTTGTACGGAAAGTGAACGAACAGTCCGTTCGGAAAGTGAACGAACAATGAGTCCAAGACAGGCTGTTTGCCCAAGATGTGGGGCCACGATTCGCCCCGGACGTGGTGTGACAGTTGATGGTGTGCGTCAGCATCAGGATTGCCCCGCGCCGCGCACGCGGGCCGCGCTGGGCGACGATCCTAGCGCAGGTGCCCTGACCTACTCGTTCCCGCCGAAGACGCCGCTGACGACCTACTCATGGCCGTCGAAGCGCCGCTCTTTGCGTCCACGTTCAGAAAGTGAACACGCTTCCGTTGCTGCAATTTCGCAGCAACGGGAAACCCTAGTGCAAGATTGTGCTAAGGTCCGCATTTCGCGTTCAGAAAGTGAACAACCCTATGGCAAGACAAAGCCAATGTCCAGTCTGTAAGCAGCACGTTCCATTCGGCACAGGTATTCTGATCCACTACGGCGCTTTTGGCAGAGTTCATCCACAATGCACCCCGGCTGCGCAAGGTCCTTGCTGTGGCTGCGAATTCCACGCCGGTTGACACTGCGGGCCTAGCAAGCGATCAGGACAGCCCAGACCAAATTTGAACGTTCAGAAAGTGAACGAGCCACCGTTCAGAAAGTGAACAAGACTTCCAAAAGATGGTTCTATAATTCCTTCATGGAAAAGATTCCTGAACTAGCAGCTCTCGTTCTGGCGGTCTTGGGATTCGTCGCATGGTTGGGAGGTGGAAGGAAATGGGCTTTCCGCACGTTGTTGGCGACATTGATTCTGGCAGTTATTGGAGTCATTGGTACAATTCTGTACCTCTATGGCAGCGACAGAGCTGTTGCACGTCGAGCCAAACAAATCCATGAATGTGCGATAGCCAAGGTCGTTAATGCACGTTGTGTTGATGTTCCGGGCGACGCTATAAGTGGGCGCGTTCCGGACACCATTGAGTGCCCTACGTACTTCATAGGTGATGGGGCTACAAGGCAGCAGGAAGAAGAGGCTGTGGAAAGTGCAACCAAAGAATGCACAGCTGAGGTTGATCCATCTCAGCAATCCCTGCATGAGGAAATCGTTCGTTTCAAACGTGAGCACGGAGTTAAGGGAGATTACAACGACTCAGCAAAAGGCTGGACGGTGTTAAAAATAAGATTGAATGACAAAGCGTGCGCTGACAAAATACGCAAGACATATCCTCGCGCCTATGACGACGTGAGCGATTCTGTCCTCGCACAGAGAACCTTGGCAAAATACCCAAACTACTGTGACGTGCAGTGACGCCGCACGGTTTGTTCGTCGTCAGTAAGAGGTTCCATCACTTTCAGCTGTCGTAGGAACCTTAGCAGCGCTGGCCACTGGAGTGAGTCTTCGCGCGGCCTGTTGGGGCCATGGCTCCAAGTCAGATTGAAGCATGGGAACCCTAGCTTTTGGGTGGTAGCGGCTGAGTTCTGGCGGTCGCAGAAAGACACGTAGCAACACTCCACCCCAACTGCTCGGGCACGCTCGAAATTGGATCTGGTCATCATCATGGTTTTACCGATGACACCCGACAGCTTAACTTCCAGCGCGACCTTCACTTGCTCAGGTTCGTACAGCAGGTTGAACTGAGGCTTGGCATCGTTGCCGAGCACCAGCAGATCCCATTCGATGTCGAGGGAACGCACATAAGAGTCGCGTCCGCTAGTGGCGATCCCTTCCTCTGCCAACGCGCGCTTCAAAAGCTCCACTGCGAGCGCCCCGTTATATTTCCGGCAGTCTGTGCAAGCGTCTACCGCTTCCGTTACCAGTTCCAATCCCGTCTTCATCTGACTTGTCTGCCTTCGCTGTTTTCGCGTCGTGTGCCCAAGCTTACGTTGCGGGAGCTGCGCGATGCTGTGCTCAGGATCACGTCTGGCATTAGGAACCCGACCGGGCTCTGGAATCTCCGGCGGCCATGCCGGATGCACGAGGAACACGTACCCAGAGCCACGCGCGGCCGTCGCGGAAGCGCATGTCCCGTCCTGTCGGGGATTTCGCGTTGATTGTAACCAGTCCCGAATCGGCAATGTGCTGAAGGATTGGACAAAATCGTCCGCTAATGGGGCAGACCGTGAAGGGCGCGCCGTCGGAGCCTAACTCGTGTTCAGTTAGACTGAATTATTTTGCGGACGGTAGTGAGGGAGTGGCCGCTGTAGAGACCACAATTTCTCCCTCTCTGTAGTAAATCGTTGCTTCGTGGCGAATGGTGTGAATCCCACCAAGAGAATCCTTCAAGTGCATGACAAACTCCGCATTTGGAAACTCACAATCTTTTAAGGGCGTATATTCGAAAGCGAGCCAACCGCTGTGCGGGATTCCCTTCTTATAAATTTCGTCGGGTAGCAGATCAGGTGCGATAGTTGTTTCGACGGTCTCACCGAAAAAGGAACCTGCCTTCAGACGTTTGATTCGCCATGCCGAAGGGACTGCATCCATGACTGTGCATTCAAGACTTCGCCTGCCAACTGTAGCAGACAACCCAATGTGAGTGATTGTTGCATCGTCCGGGCCGTGATTAACAATTCGCACTTTCATCAATATGAAGATCTTCATCGCAAAGATAAACGCTCCGAATCCCTGCTTCTGAAAATAGATTTCTTCGATCTCTCCGCGCAGATCCACAGGTAATTGACGTGGTAGCTGAGGTGGGTTAGCCGGGGGTTTTGGCTCGGGCGCTGGTACGGGAATGAGAGCAAGTTTGTCTGCGATGCTCTGGGTCTTCAGTGGCGGTATTCTCGATGAAACAATCCAAACAAGGTAGAGAACAGCCAATATGCTGAAAATCGGAGCCGCCAGCGCAAGCCAACTCGCAATATTGGTGCGATACGCATCCTGAATGTGATGAATGATCCAAGTCAGGCCGCTTCCTAGCGCCAGCCAATAAAGCAGAGCCCATTTTGCATTGCCTTTGATGTCGTCGTATTGCCCTTGTAGCCACTTCCACAGCCGATCCATAGGCCCACTATCCTCTCACTGTGCTGCTTCAGCGTCTAGCCCCAGAAAAGTGGTCGTGGGCGGAATCTGACATAAACATTCTGATTTCAACGGCACGGCTCAATTAGCGTGCTGCTGGTTATCGAGATACAATGGCTGTCCGTGCGCGCATGGTTGGAAAAGATTGTTGAAGCGGTTTCGCATAACTCGCGAGTGCTTCGCGTGTTTTTGGTGTCTGCTTTTATTGGACCACGATTTGCAAAGATTGCAGTCGAGTTTTTTACCGAAGCAGCTGTCTTGGTTGCTGTTTTCCCGATACTGGATACACTAATCGAAGGCGGCGGTATGGCGAAGTTGACCGAATCGCTCGTCGCTTGGAGTGAAGGGCTGGCCGCATTTTTTCTGCTTTTGGCAGGTATAATAGCAAAGACGACTGGAGAATAGGCTTATGCTTCAGGTCACTATTGGCGTGCTCGCATTGTCTGCAGTCGTTTTTTTCTTTGGTCTCCTCTCGGCTCGCAAATTAAAGAAGGAAAAAGAAGACAGAGAGCGTCAAAAAATGGCGGTCGAGGACCTGACACGCTCAAACAAGACTGCTTCGCCTTCGCCCCAGCGACAAGAGTCTGGCGAGAACCCGATTTTCACGGCTCTCGGCGGGACCGGCCAAAAGACGGTGAGCCGATAGTTGTCGGTTGCGTGTTCGCATTCCCATTCCGGGAATTAATTAATCTTTTGCTTTCATATACATCCGTTCGGTATAGCATTTCCGCTATGTACCTCCAGCAGAATCTTATTGGATAACATAGCATTTTTGCGATATACCTATGCCATGGGATCTGTTCGACTTTACAAGCGAGAGGAGTGCCAGCGTCATCGCGGAATGGGTCGCGGACGAAAAATTTTCTCGCCGGGATCTCGGGCAGTTAAACCAGAAGCTCGATATGTTGCGAATCGCAGGGCCCTCACTTCCCCCAAAGCTATTGGCGGGCCCAGTTTACAAACACATCTACAAACTCATCGTGCATGGTGACCGCATGCTGCGACCTTTTCTTTGTAAGGGACCGTTCAAGATGGCGGACGAGTACACCCTGTTGCTAGGAGCAATTGAAGCAAACTGGAAGCTAGACCGCGACCCAAGTGAAGCCGAACAGAATCGGGACGTGTTGCTAAGCGACCCCACTCGGAGATGCCGACATGAGCGATATTAGCGACTCTCTGCGACCCGAGCTTCGCGACCCCGAGTATTCCGAAGGTTACGCCGAGTCCTTTTTAAATTCCTATATCGCCACGCAGATCAAAGTGATTCGCGAACAGCGCGGAATGAAGCAAGCAGATTTGGCCAAAGAGATGGGCACTACACAAACAGCGATTTCTAGAATCGAGAATGTCAATTACTCTGCTTGGAATATTAAGACCTTAAAAAAGCTAGCTCGTGCGTTTCGGGTTCGTCTTAGAGTTTCGTTTGAGACCTACGGGACATTACCGCATGAAGTAGAGACATTTGGAAGAGAGGAACTGCAACGAGCCGCGCGAGAAGAAGATCCTGAGCTATTGGAACGCATCGGCCCGCATCGTGAAGACCTTGCATATCGTGCGATGGCCGCAGCGGCTGGAGCTAATGCTGAAGCCGTAAATCCTTCGGGGAGCAATATCGTTGTAATGCTGCCGCTTAGAAACCAAGCAGCGGAAATACCGCAGCCGGGAGGACTAAATGCACCTTGAGGCCGTGATCACAGCTCGCATTTTGGCGTTTGTCGAACTAGCAAGCCTCAATCCGAGAGGAAGGGTATTCTTCCCTCATGTAATCGCACCTATAGTCGAGCGGTTCAGTTTTCAAAAGTACCCTACAAAGCCAGAGGATTTTGATGAATCCAAGGGTGTTGAGTTCCTTGATGGTTATTTCAACGGTGTGAATGTTCCAAAGATGACGATTTACAACAATGGATTTCTCGTTGATACACAGTCATCGTCTGACGATTCTGAGAAGATCCTGTTGGAAACGCTCGAATGGGCCAAGAAAGCGCTGGGAATCACATTTCATCCCAACATGATCTATCGTCGTAGGTATTTGAGCGACATTATCGTGCAGACCAACGCCCCAATTCTTACTGCATTTGGCCCCATTCAAAAGATGAATACGACCCTGATGGCCATGACTGAGGCAATACTGGGGGAACGTTTGAGGTATGACGTAACGCGACTAGATGTTGACTTCGAACGTTATCAACGGAATGCCCCTATCGCACCCCTCACAATTCAGCGCAGGACAGATTCTGCATTTTCCGATAACAGATACTTCTCAGAAGCGCCTCTTCCTACCTCTCTTCACCTTGAACTTCTGACACAATTTGAAAAGGACATAATCGCCGCTGTCTTTGCTGGATAAAGCAACACGCGCGCTTAATCAAAATATTTTTGCCGGATAGCCGGGTCAAATCTACCTGCCGAAGCCGCCGAAAAAGCGGTCGCCAAATGGACGCACAATTTTCCCAGTCTAGAGCATTCTGAAAAGTTGGTGTATCCATAACGGTCATTTACTTTGCACGACTTAAGCGCCCATTCCCACTTAGTTAACGATACTTGTCCTTAGCCTACAATACCTCTCAATACCGCTGACTAGCTCTACTTTCGAGTCGTCACACTTATCTGCGCATAAGAGGTGACACATGACTTCAGAACGACTCCCACACGTGATTATGCTGAAGATTTCGGACACTCTTTACGATAGGTTGGCAGCCCGCAAACGGTCGACCGGCTGTTTTATCAGCGAATTCTGCAGACGTGCAATCAAGGCTTCACTGGATCGCGAAGCAGCCCAAGAAGCGGTCGCCGCTCTGCAAAAAGAGTCTCCATCTGTTGGGGGGCAGAAGTGAAACTTTTTTCACGCACTGATGCGCCGCCGGAGTTTCAGGTTTCGTGCGCTGCAGACTGGGAGAAACTTCCACTCGGATTTCTGCGCGTCATTTCGAATGGTCACGAATCGCTGGCCTTCCGCGATACCACGTTTGGCATTTTGCGCGACGTGAAACCAGTCTTCAGAATTGGCGCACGGGAATTTCGACTGGAGAACCCGATTTCTGAGCTGCCCTTGGTGCGCGTACGTGTGCTGATTTCACAGCCCGGCGTGGCTCATATGGGAGACAAAACCATTCTGGACACCGACAAAGGCATGCCAGATGGAGTTGTGGAGTACGAACCATCTGCACTCTAACGCCGCAGTGGTCTGAAGATGATCCTGTCACCCCGTCACACCGCTATGACTTAGTAGGTTCGGTCATCTCACGAGCGAAGAAAGGGGCCAGCCATGGCCGATATTGTTGTACCGCTAACCGGACGTGCTTATTTCGACATTAACAATGAGTTAGCATCCATACTTTGTGAGGTAGGAATTTGCGTTTACCGCAGGGCATATCAAGCTCAAGAGCCAATCACTCAACTTATCCCTGAGGGGTGGTCACTTATTCACGGTGGCAAGGACGGTGACCGGCTGTTCTTGCGTTATTCGGATGGGAAAGGTCACGTGCAGTTGTTCGACGCACCGCCGAAGCGCCGGTTAGTGCGGAAGTGGGTGTTCAATCCGGGCGATGCAGAAGGTTCTTACCAAATGGTTCCGGAGGGTCCGGAAGTGCCCAAAGACATAGCGGACGCATTCCTTGCGGCAGGTGGCGGACCATCCAACCCAGACGCCGCCCAAGCTGCTGCTGATCGCAAACAGCAGGAACGCTGGCTGCAGGAAGAGGCGCAGAAAAAAGCTGACAACCTGCAAAGCGGCATCATTCATGCAGGGCTGGCACGAAGATAGGAGAACTTATGAAAGACTTTGAGAGCAGGATTTTCGCAGGGCAAGAGGTCCGCGCTGGAGAGTCTGGGGATGAGATGGCGTTGGTCGGGTATTGCGCGACGTTTAACACGCTATCTCATGATCTGGGTGGATTCAAAGAGCAGATTGCACCGCCCGCATTTGACCGCGCCATGCGTGACAAACATGATGTCCGGTTTCTACTAAATCATGACCCGAACAAAATTCTTGGTCGCACTAGCGCCGGAACCTTGCACTTAGCGACCGACGCCAAGGGATTGCTGTTTCGCTGCCAACTTGACCCCAACCAGCAGTGGCACCGTGATCTTTGGCAAAGTGTGAAAAGAGGCGACATCACTCAGTGCTCGTTTTGCTTTCGAGTGCCCGGCCCAGAATGTGAAAAGTGGGACGAAGCAACCGACGACCGGGGCCAACGATTCTCACGGCGCACCCTGCTTGACGTTAACCTGCTAGACGCAAGTGCCGTGACGTACCCAGCATATGAGGGTACATCGGTGTCGGCGCGGAACCTTGCTCCGTCAGTTCGCAAAGCTATGCAGACCATCTCCCACGAAGCGTGGAAACGCATCATGTGCCAGCGGGCGAAGCAGTCGGGCGATGATATCGAAGCTCAACGACTGCTTGAGGGCATCAACGCTGGCCGCTGCATAATTCGTTGGAGCACGGACGACGACGGGAACGAAATTCCGACCGTGGACCTGATGACTGATGACGAGTATGCCGAGCGCGCGAAAATGCAAACGGAAGTTTTAAGGCGGCGCAGTGCGCAAGTGGGCCGCGAGATTCTGCTTCAGCGCATTGAGGAAGCGCGCAAACACCCGTCAGGAGTTTGGGATCCAGAACAGCGGGCATACGTTTCCGAGTTGGAAATTCTGCAAAAGGAGTTAGATCAACTATGCCGACTCAGTTAGGCGATCCGTACAGCATTCCGCTAAGTCAGCGCTGGCATGGCCCGGACACCACGCGAAACCTGCGTGAGCTTCACGAGCAACAGGCACGAGCCGTAGCAGCGACGCCGCCGTGCGGCCCAGCACCGTTAGATCCGTTGACTGCTGCCACTCTTCGCATTGCAGAGTTGGAAGGCCAAGTTAAGGCTCTCCAGAGCGAGCTTGATAAAGTGCGCAATGAGAGTCCGCATCTTCGCGGCAGGGAAGTTAGAAAAGCTTAGCTGTGGTGCGCGCTATTGGCGGGCTGCTTGCGCACCGGGTTCACTGTGGCCCCGGCATAGGATCAGCCGCAGTTAAGCAACTAATCGCGACCCCAAGGGACTGCTCCCGAAATCCCTAATTAACACTTTATCGCAACCTAGTTACTTTTCGGTTTGTCCAAGATGCCAAGAATCTTGTATGTTTCCGACTGCATTTTCTTGCCATCTAGGCTTACCGGCCAAATCAACTTTGCATTGTCACCCTTGAAGTCGGCCTGAACAGTATCCACCACGGGCGTGCGGCAACTCCTCCGATTCCCGACGCGTCCAGCAAAGTGCTCCGCAAATTTGCTCTCGCAATTAACAATCGCTAGTCGGCCATCGGGAAGCTGCAATGTGAAGGTAGCGCCGTGAACCTTGAAGGATTTTCCAACCGCCACATTGTTGTAGACTGCTGCATAATCATATGTATCTTCTTTGTCTTGGCGATCAATTATCTTTACGTCCAGTTTCTGAGCTGAAGCAGACGCAAAGAGCATCAGAATCAATCCCCCGACGGGAATCGTCCATTTCATAGAAGCCCCTTTCAGCACGATCAAACCTTTGATAGCCATTTCTCAAAGGTATTGAACACCTGATGGTACATTAGCGCGCAGTGTCAAGGGATGGCCCGAGCGTGCCACGCGGTTCTACCTCTCCTTGGGAGAATCGACAAAGAGGCCCGAGTCGGATTCGACGCCGGGGCGGGCTTTCTGAGTGTGTGGGCGGTGCGAATCGAGAACGGCTAACTCCCTTCCGCCGTGGAGATCAACGACGCCGCCCAAACACTTCGGTGAACATGCATGGCTGCCGTCACTCCTGCGGTAACTCCCAAACCAGTCCAGCACTGCTTACCAAAGCCTGCAGCGATACTGTTGGCACCATCGCCACAATTCTATAAAGATACATTGCCTATCTCGGCAACTAGGTACGATTCAGGCGGCGTGCCTGTATCTGGTCCGGCGCTTGCTTACTCCGACTACAAACTCAATATGCACCGCGAATCGCACGCCCTAGGCCGGACGCGAATGCGTCCTGATCCAGAGTTTGCTTTTGACGATGCCAAAATGCGGGCTCTGTTGGTGACCTTTTGGGAGAATAAATGCGGAGGAAGTTACGCGCTGAGAAAAAGGGAAGGCAGCGAGCGTGAGCGTTTAGCACGCGCGCAGGCAATGCTCGAACGGCAAATCCCCGGCCTGATAGAGCGGATTGACCGACTTTGTGCACAGTACATTCAATGCAACGACGCGCAGCAAAAACAGGTCATCAGTGCTGACATTATGCATCTTGACACGCAGGTTCAGATGATTCGCAGGGGTCCGGGTTACGTTCTGCGGCTTGCCTTGGCATACTGGAGGCGAAAATTGAATGCGACGGAAATTGCACGGGAGCTGCATTGCCGACCTGTCTATGTACGCCAGACAACCCACAGGCTAGTTATGACGTGGGAACGGATGCACCGCGACTCCGTTCAGAAAGTGAACGAGCCCCGCTCGGTGTCTCAGAAGACGCTGGAGATCATCACGCAATTGCGCCATGATGGCCTAAGTACTTACCGGATTGCCGATGCTTGCGCCGCACAGGGCTTGCGGACCCTAAAGGGCCGACCGCTGACGCAAACCGCGATCAGCAAAATCTGCACTGCTTATGGGCTTGAAAAGAAAAAGGCCCAAGCCGAAGCTCAGGCCACGAAGGAACATTGCAATTGTGAAGGGAAAACCCGTGAATCTTGAGCCGGTGGCGTGCGCGCTCTGCAAGTCTCGCTGTTGGAACAGGGCCACGAGCGCGCGTAAAGCGAAAGAAATTCTAGGTGTCATTACACCTGATGGTAAAATCCGCCCTAAGAGGAATGTGGCATTACATTACGCTTCCGCCGATGGCGCGCCTGATCACACTGCTGGGCTTAGGTGCGCTGGCAGTCTGGGGATTTCTAAAACACAAGGCAATTTCCGCGTTCATCAGTGCCCTCAAGCGTGCAGCGAGCGAACGTTTCTGGGGCTACGTTCGCGAGAATCTACAAACAAACGCTAGACACTCCCCGCAAGCCCCATCGAACGAAAGAACGTACAAGGGATTTTTCATGGGCTTTTCCCAGTACGAAAATTATCCTAATGAACACTTCATTACGTTGATCGACGAAGACGGCGGCATGGTCAAAGTTCCGGTGGCACGAACTAACCTGCTTTCAGGCGTACAGCACGGCGCATTGGTTAAGATTGACACACGGCCCTTTTCTTTAAGGGAAGAAGCAGTGGTTCGGGTTCACATTCTGCGTGACGTAGGCAAGGAGTAAATATATGGGAGCGAGTGAATTGCATCAGCTTCGGCAGCAAGTACTTGGGTTGATAGAAACGTGCAAATCAGTGCTGGCTGGGAAGTCCAAAGAAGGAACGACACAAATCGACGAGACCGCACAGAAAATCGCTCAGGCTATTCTCACAGAGGCAAAAGCGTACTTGCCGGATAATAAAGTTTTGCAGGCCGTGTCACTTGCCCCTCCGATTTCGTGGACCGCCTTGCTGGCCGCGATGGAGATTGTTATCAGGACACTGCCGATATCCGAAGCCCGCATGCGAGTTCAAGTAGGTCGGTACACGGGTTAGTGGGGGCGTGGCCCGGCGCACGCCTGAGCAACGCGCAGATAGCGCGCGCGAGGCCACGAATGCGCGATGGGCCCGTGAATAAGGAAGACCATCAGAACCGTGGCGGGAATCACTGCGGAGAGTTGTCAGCAGCGGGATCGACCGCAACCTTAAGCACCTTCGATTCGATCAGGGCCGCGTCTGCTGGCATCAGACCGGCCCTTACTTTTTGCCCTGCCGCGCGCGAAGCCTTGTCAAGAGCTAATCTGGCTCCGCGTCGGGATTCGGACGTTCGAAGTGCATCCAAGGACAGAAGAATTTCAAGGGCAGGCGCATCTGCGGTTCGGCTTCGGCTTGCTCACGCCACCGTCGCGCGGTCGCTTGGCCGTCAGCCCACAGCCGGTCTGAGAATTCTCGATAGGTCGGGCTGACTCTGTACATGTGCTTGAGGCCACGGCGCGCCTTTTCCAAATCGTATGGCGGCTCGTAATCGATTGAAGGATCGTAGGCGGGTTGGCGTTCGTCTTTCATGTTCTAGACTACACCCGTGCGGAAGCTGAGTCTATGACCATACGCACATCGAACGGATACCCCGGTGGGGTATCGAAAACTGTGCGCAATTTTGTGCCTACCCTCAACTTCGATAGGTTGCGATGAACTACGATGTAATCTGGGTTAACTCTATAAACCATAGCAACTTATCGCAATTTGCTGTGCCTACCTCGCAATTCGCGTAAGTCCTTTGTTTCCGTGCTTCCATCGCCTTTTAAGGCATGGGTCGCAGGTTCGAATCCTGCCGCGCTCACCAAGAACCCTTTTCGGTTCATTGGATTGCATCTTCCCGGCGTTTTGCGCCAAGAGATTCTGTCCCCACACCCAACCCACAACTCTCAAACCACCGCATGTGCAGGCGTGCATTTCGGGCGCGACCACCCGAGCAAATGGCCTCATCATGATCTCCGGTCCCTGCGCCGCTTCCTTGCTCACATCGGTTTCGTCGATGGAAACCATCCAATTGGATCAAACTAGCGGCGGCGGAAAAAACGTAGTTTGCATTCGAGCCAACGAGCCCAGGCTAACAATCTGCTTCCTTACAGACTACAAAGCACTGCCACTCTTGGCGCGCAGTAGCCTTAAACTCACCCCCACATCACTTCGACAACGTCCGCTTCCTTCGTAAGCTGGGATTGAACGTGCCGGTTTTCACGCCTTCCGCCATGGGAATGCAACGATCATGGATCAACAGCAGGTGCCGATGGCTGCGCAGAAGAATCGTTTCGGCCAGTCGGATGCTCGAACCACAATCGGATTCACGCACTCAGTCAAGATGGCCGCTGCGCTGCGGCGAACTTCGGGCAGTAGTTGACTGCCTGAATCGTGGACCCACTTGGACCTCGGTTTGTTAGGGGTGGAACGCTAAGCGATTAGAAGGAATAAGGAAGATTGGTTGCGGGGGCCTGCAACCATCCGAATTTGCTAGTCATATCCTTCCGAGCTGATTTGATTCGCATCGCTGCATAAGCCACTCGTTGGCTTCGGCTTAGCTGAACCTTCAAACAGGTCCCCTTAGCGATGCAGAATGCGGCGTCGCCGAATCGCCGGACCGAGACGCTCCCATCCCACCTTTGCGCGTTGACCGCGACGGACTAAAAGACTACGCCAGAACGGACAAACCCGGGGACTAACGATGCGCAACTGGGTCGAGTTACGGGAAACGGTATGATCTTGGTAGTATCCTAAGCACGGCCTCCCGAAGCCATGCACCGTATGTCGAACATGCATCCGTATACGACCGGATTTGCAATATCGAAAGACGGAACGACAATAGGCTATCGCCAGTTCGGACGCGGTCCGGGTTTGATTCTGGTGCATGGCGGCTTGCAGGCTTCGCAGAACTTCACCAAGCTGGCAACCGCCCTGTCCGATACCTTCACTTTGTACGTCCCCGATCGCCGCGGAAGGGGATTGAGTGGGCGTCATGGCCAGAGCTACAACCTTGAAAAGGAAGGTGAGGACATTCAAGCACTCGTTGCGAAGACGGGCACGCGGAACTTGTTTGGTCTAAGTTCCGGGGCCATTGTGTTGTTGCAAGCCGCACTCACCACGCCTTCGGTTCAAAGAATCGCGCTCTACGAGCCACCTCTATCCATAAATCACTCGGTGCCAACCCCCTGGGTAACGCGCTTTGACCGCGAGATTGCTAACGGCAAATTGGCTGCGGCGCTGGTCACGGTGCTAAGGGGACTTCAGGCTTCACCTGCATTTGCAGTATTGCCCCGATTTGTGCTCGTACCGCTTTTAAGCCTGACCCTCAGAAGGGATGCGAAACACGTTCAGCATGGCAATGTACCCCTACAGGAACTCATTCCAACAATGCGCTATGATATGCAGCTCGTAATCGAGTCAGAAGACGCGCTCGACACCTTCAAGACAATTTCCGCCAAAGTGCTATTGCTTGGTGGTAGTAAAAGTCAATCATTTCTAGGTGTCGCCCTCGACGGCTTAGGTACGGTGTTGGCGAAGGTTCAACGCATTGAATTAAAAGGCCTCGATCATCTGGGACCGGACAATAGCGGCAAACCGGAACGGGTAGCTTCAGAACTGCGACGTTTCTTTGCGTGATAAGGTCCTGGAAGGCAGACATTCTAAGCTACTCACAAATTGGTCAGTGGATCAGTAACGACAAGTCTGCTTGGAGCGAGTTGGAAAACTCCTGATGGCGGGGCCAACCGAAAAATATAAATCGTATCCTCATCGTGGGATCTAATCAGATTTCTTAGACGCAACCTTTTCCAAACTGAGGTTCGGACGGATGCAGCGTTTGCGGAGATGATTGAAAGACTTTAATTGCGGAGGCCTGCAACGTACCGAATTTACTCACAGTGGCCTTCCGAATTGAGCTCATGCGCGTTGCTTAGAAGTCTCACCCTGTGCGTCTCGCTTGGGCGCGTCGCCGGCGACCCAACGCGACCAACAGCTACTTTGCTTTCTCTGTGTTTTCATCAACTTGGGGAATGTGCTCTTCCCTCGACACTAACTCCAATCGCTCGAAAAACACCGGCTTCTGGCACACTTTTGGTTGTCTTCCGCCTAAACCGAGCAGTCGGTCTGGAGCGACGTCTGATATGGATCGTTCTGCTCCTCACATTGTCGACGCTGGCCGGTCTCAGCTCTGGCTGGCTGCCGCTCAAGTGCGGGGATGAAGGCCCAGCCACAAACTAGCAAGGACCATGTGGGCCGAACTTCAAATTGAACGGATACTCTGCACTCCCCAAAATCGGCAGACTTATCTTCAATACGTACTCGACGATCAGAGCGGTCGCAATTTGCGCAATCACCTTGCCGCAGCGCAGCCGCGTAAGTCAAAGCAGCGCTATCTGGAAGCAAATTCTGTCCGACCAGAACCTTCATAAAGCGCGTGCAATGCTACCGGAACACGAGTCTTTTGATTCGGCCTGAGCCAAATTGACGCGGCGAATATCTGCGGGCTGCGACAACTTGCCGCATTTACAAATGAATAGAGACTCTTTATACAGATGCGGCTGGAACGAAATGAACACGTGCAGAAGACCGTCAAAGTAGAGGGCACGACGATGATTACGAGACGAATACGGAACTGGGCGACGGTGGCGATGATGGTGGGCTGTGGGCTGGCCCTGCCTCGCGCAGTTCAACTCCTGGACAGGAACCATCACTGAGCTCCCAGAACTCGCTAGCGGTGTCTTCCCGGTCGGGATCACGGCAGGGCCCGATGGCAATATCTGGTCCACCGAATACTACGGCAATGTGATCGGGCGTCTGACGCTGACCGAAGGCCGCGACTACTCATCTCAACCACCCTGGACATTTCGGTAGCCGCCGAGAAGGGCAGCTCTTAGGTGGTAAGGGTTCAAACGCAGACTGAAGGTTCGAAATCGAGTTCCCGATTCTGGTGTTTACGCGTTTGATTTCACGCTCGGTTAGAAACTGCCGGTACGAATCAGCCGCTCGATCTTCATTTTTCAGCCGACAAACATCGCACGGACCGCCTGCTTGCACGGAATCCTTGGCCCTAGGACGACCTGTGCTATGCACACTTGATTCACAAATCAATTCTGCTCAAAGGCCTGCGTCTCCGAAGGCAAGTTGAAATGACACGATCGCTCAACGAGCAGGCGGGTACTTCGCGAGCTTCCTCTGTAACGACCGTCGGTGAATTCCAAGCAAGCGCGCGGCCTGAGAAATGTTGCCCCCACAATCAGCTATGACGCGCTGCATGTGTTCCCATTCAACTCGGCCCAAACTGGGTACACTGCCCGGAACCTCCGAAGTTCGGGGTTCGCCGCCTGGGCGCGATTGGAGGCTCTGATACACTGCCAGGATTTGATCGGCATCGGCGGGCTTGCTTAGGTAGTGATCAGCACCGCGCTTCATCGCAGAGATGGCCGTCGGGATGCTGCCATAGCCCGTCAGCACGATAATCGTCACGGACGAATCGATCTCCCGAAGTTCTTGCACTACGTCTAGCCCGGCTTTTCCCGGCATCCGAAGATCCACAAGGACAAGGTCGGGGCTGTGGTCGCGTGCCACTTTCAAGGCTTCGTCGCCGCTCGACACCGCATTTGCGTCCCATCGTCGGTGCACGAACGCACGCCGAAGGCGGTCGCGAAACACTTCGTCGTCGTCGACAATGAGTGCCAGGTGTGTTTCATCAGACTGCATTGTGAGCCTCTAGTTTCGGACAATTCGAAGGCAATTCGAGCAATGCGGTAGTCCCTTTGCCGGGAGACGACGAATATGACAGGCGGCCCCCCATCCTCGCAGCGAAGGTGCTCGCGAGAAATGTGCCCAGCCCCATGCCTCGCCCGGGTTCTTTTGTGGTGAAGAATGGTTCTCCGATCCTTCGCAGCATAGTTTCCGACATTCCCTGTCCCTGGTCGGTCACTGCGAAGGTGATTTCGGAACCACTCCGCATGGCAGTCAGCCGCACCGGCACACCTCGCAAATTCGCGTCCAAGGCGTTCTTAACGAGCGCGGCGAGCGATTGAATTGTGGCCTCTACTGGCAGGACCGCTACTGCTTGGAGGTCTGCGACCTCGACTGCTAGATGTCTTCTCTGCTCCTCGGGAAACTGACGCAGGACTTCATTAAACAACTCTGTGACTTGGATGGAGCGCGCAGTCTCGCCCATCGGCTCTGCGCCTTCAATACTCATTTTTTCTAGGATGAGGCGGCAGCGATCCACTTCAGTGCGAATCAACTTCGCATCGGCAAGAGCGGCCTCGCCGTCCGGAAGAGTGGATGCGAACCGCTCCAACTCGCGCGCAACCACGGCGATCGTGCCGAGTGGCGTCCCCAATTCGTGAGCAGCGCCGGCCGCGAGCGTTGCAAGCGACGCCAACCGATCTTTCTTAGCGATCTCGTCCTGTAAGGTAAGCACTTCCATTTCACGCTTCCGAAGCGCGTCAGCGATCTTTCGGGTAAAGAATATAATTAGGGCCGTCGCCAGAACGAATGCAATCCACATGCCCACCAAGTGGGGCGCTAAGCCTGGCTCGGTCTCATGAACGTGGAGCCCTGGCATTGGGACGTTGAAGAAAAACAAGAGCCCGAAACAGATGATGGATATCGAACCTAGAACCCATGTCCAGGTTTTCTGAAGAGCCGCTGCTGAAAGAGTGATCCCCACGAGGTAGAGAATGCTGAATGGGTTCATGGCCCCACCTGTCAGGCCAAGAACAGCGGTAAGGCAGAGTATGTCGAGGGCGAAAATCGTGCCCAGGGTCCGCTCCGGAAAACGAATGACCAGCCGCGGCTTTCGGCTGACAAAGGCATTACTTAAAAGGACGACGGCTAACGGCGCTAGCGCCCAAAGCACTGGCACGCCTAGGTGGAATGTTGCTCTCATCCCGATGACGAGCAAAGCCTCTCCAAGGGCTATGCCATAGCGAAGTCGCACCACCCATGGCAGCGCAACATTCGGAGCGGTATCCGGGGATTGCAAGGACGGGGCCTCCGTGGTGCCGAGCGCATTCAAAGGGCACTCACCGGTTCTGCGAATGCGTTCATTTTAAGCCTAGCTGATTCAATTATCGGTGCGACAATTTGCCACACCTCGAACAGCTAACATTCTCTTATAAACATCTTCGCACAGCTATCCGAACGGAGAGCTGACTAGAAGCGGGCAGCCTCGCTGGCAACGCGAGGCTAGTGTGAAACCATTTTCGACGGCCATGCGACGATATACCACACCCCCATCGATGCCGAATTTATGTTTCATATTCACGAGTGGCGATCTACGACCGCTTGCGCTTCGAACGAAATCTTGCGGAAAGCGAAAGCGGCAAGTTACCCGTTCCCATGCGAACCACCTCCGCCAGTCCGCCAATCCAACCCAGAGGAGAACACAATATGTTGAATCGTCGCAATTTGATGAAGGTCATAGGACTAACCGCAATGGGAGGCATCGTGGCCCGATTCGCTGAGCTTCCAACAACTGAAGCTCAATCTACAAACGGCGCCTCCGAACCGTACTCGCTTCCTTCTCTACCTTACGAGTACGATGCCCTGGAGCCGTTCATCGACAGGCAAACGATGCATCTGCATCATGACAAGCATCACGCCGGCTACGTTCGCAATCTGAATGCCGCCGTGGCTAATTATCCGGATCTTGCTAAGTTGCCTGTCGAGGATTTGGTGCAACGCTTGGACCGGGTCCCAGAACCCATCCGACAAACAGTCCGCAATAATGGGGGCGGTCACGCAAATCATTCGTTGTTCTGGCAGGTTATGCAAAAGGGTGCGCCAGGGAAACCAACGGGGGATCTGGCGCGCGCGATCAACGAGAAATTCGGAAGCTTTTCGGCATTCCAGGACCAATTCACGAAGGCCGCCTTAGGCGTTTTCGGCAGTGGGTGGGCATGGCTAAGCTTAGACGAAAAGAAGGAATTGGCCATCGAAACCAGCCCCAACCAGGACAGCCCGTGGATGGCTGGGAGAGCACCGATCTTCGGGATTGATGTCTGGGAACATGCCTATTACCTCAAATATCAAAACGTGCGCGCCGACTATGTGGCAGCTTTTTACAAGGTGACCTCTTGGGACTTTGTTAATGTTCGATATGAAAGGGCAATAAGTTCGGCCGCATGACTTGGCGGACAACCCGGAATCGATCGTCCTAGAGGAAGTTGACGTTTCTTATCTAGGCCGAGTCTGGGCGCCGAGCGGCCCCGGGCGCGCTGCTCCGGGTCGCAAATTCGGATGGTTGCAAAGTGCGCCGAAGTTTTTTACGCAGAATTTAATTGCGGGGACTAGCAACGTTCCGAATTTATTGAACGTAGCCTTCCGAATACAGCTAGTGCATGCTGCTTGAGAACAAACGCCTTGAGAAAGACATGACACGGGGCGCGATGGCCGACTCCTGTAAGTCGCTCTTTTTCAGGAGTCACATACGTTTTCAACCATTCACAGTTCTGGCCCCAACACGAGAGGCGCGTCGCCTGATCGCACATTTCCACTTCGACCTCGGCGGGACGCCGTAAAAAGTCGCCCTTTGCGCTTCTTCCACCAGATGTACACACCAGTCACTGAAAGCATCGAGATCGCAAGTCCCAGGAAGCAAACGAAGATGCGGTATGGAAGACCAAACACATCGGCCGTGTGCAGCGCATAGAGCCAAGTCGAGATTGTATTGCCACTATGCTCGCCAGTTGTTAGGCGCAGGGATCGAAATCCGCCAGTATCGCCGTCTAGAACCAAAGCTGTCGCGTTTAAATCGGAGATATCGCGGCTAGTTCTCGCGTCATAATAATAAGCGTTTTCGACTGGGACGTACGAGAGGCTCTCCTGCCTCTCAACAGTAAAGCCATGGATGGCCGCCTGTTCGGCCATCAACCGGGCGCCTGCTTCTTGCGCGGCGCGCCAATCAAGTTTTGGTGGTTGATTCCCCTCGCGGTGGGGCATTTCCATGGGATGGCTTACTGCCCACGTATAGTCGAAGAGAGCGCCCGTCACCCGATCATATACCGCAGAGAGATTCAGGTAAACGCTCGACCAGGCGAAGATGAATAGCATTGCCCAGAGCCACAAGCCGCTCGCACGGTGCAAAAGGAAATTGAAACTATAAAAGCCGGCCCGCCGCTTGATCAGCCATGAGGGTCGCCAGCGTTGCCAAAAACGGTCCAAGGCGACCGGAAGTGTAAGATAAAAGCCGACAAAACAATCCACCGTCCAGAGCAGCGCCACGCCGCCCAAAATCCAGTAGCCGGTCATACTCAACCTAAGATTGCTGTGGAGTTGGTAGATGAAGGGCATCAAATTGATCCAGCCCTGGGAAATATCGCCGAATTTGCGGCGTCCGAGTTCTGCCCCGGTCCAGGGGTCAAGTAAAAGCTGGTCAAAACCAAGCGTGCAGAGGTGGGCAGTCGCAGGGTCCATGTGATGAGGCTCGAAAGACACCCACACCTGATTGGTCCCGAACAATTCAACGCCTGCCACCCGGCATTGTGGGACCAATGTCCCGGCGTGCTCGGCGAGCGTCGCCAGGTCGAGCTGAGGCACTCCCGGTCTCGGTGCAGCGTAGATTTGCGGACAGACCAACCTCTCCAAAGGGCTCCAGAGGGCAAGCATGCTACCTGTCAGCCCGACAAGGATGAGGAACCCGGCCATCACCAGGCCCGTCCAGCGGTGCAGCCACACGAAAAAATGGCGGATCATCGCGTACCTCCCTCAGTCTGTACTAGTGCTTTCGCGAAAGAGGCCTGCTGCTTTTGGGGCTGCCAGATTTCTCCCCTGGCGTGACGAGAACAAGGAAGCCCGCGATAAACAGACCGGCACAACGGTGCACCAGCAGCCAGAAATGACAACTCAACAGATCGATACTTTCTCTCCCCAGCGAAGCCATCGCTGACTGGGAAGCCATGGATCGACCACGAAGCAATCAAAACAGCAGTTTGAAAGCAAATTGGATCGTCCGTGGAGCTCCGATTTGATAGAGCTGGCTTAGACCTCCGCTGCCTTGAAGTCCTGCACCACCCTGAAGTCCCCCATTCAAATATTGTCCAAGAAGTTCCGTGGACGTACCAAAAGTCGGGTCGGCGAGGTTCCCATCTGGGGGAGCAAAATTGGGGTGGTTGAAGACATTGAACATCTCCGCCCGGAACTGCAATTTGACCGCTTCGTGAAGAGGAAAATCGCGGTGAACTCCAAGGTCCACTTGTGCAAATCCGAATCCACGCAAAGTGTTACGCCCTAGGTCACCTTGTCTGAGCGGGTTCCCATTCGCATCGGTAGGTGGAGGGCAGAAAGGCCCGATGCTGGGAGAACCATCGGGGCACGTTGTTGCTCCAGGAGTGTTGTTGATTGCCTTGCCCCCTGGATATTGCGGTCCATACAAGTACAACGGAATGCCGGGCATGACGTCCGGTCTAACATCAGAAAAAAAACCATCAGTGAGCTGGTAGAAATTGCCATCATAAACCGTGACAGGTGGCGCCGAATGCGCCGTGATTATGCTGTCGATAGACCAGTCGCCGGTGAGGGCTCTCAGAAAGGAATAGGATCGCAGTGAGGGTATCGCGTACGTTATTCCGGCGGAAAACGAGTGGCGGATGTCGAAGTCACAATCACCGCGGTTCTCATTTTGGCTTCCTCCGGACTCGATTGCGTTCGTCCCGACGTAGTCCGAACCCGCCGAAGCGGTGTCGATGCAATGCGACCATGTATACGAAGCCAGAACTTGCAAACCAGCGGACAAAGACCGATTAAACTGAAGTTGAAGCGCATTATAGTCGGAGGTACCGGTATTCGCGGTAAGAACCGCTTGATTGATTTCCGAGTTCGGCGAATAGAGATATGCTGACTGCAAGAGTCGCCGGCCCGCCGCACCGATATACGATGCGGAGACAGACTGGTGCGCACCCAATGCCTGCTCGATGGAACCATTCCACTGAAGGGTGTAGGGCAACTTCAGGTTCGGGTCAAAGCCACCGAGAATGCCGCTTGTTGCGTTGGGAGGAAGGATTGACGGCGGAGCGGCCTGATCCGGAGTTAAGGGGAAGGTCCCGCCCACGCTTCCCTGGTTTGACGAAAACGGGTAGATTCCGTCAACGATGAGATTCGCGGTTTCCGAAGTGGCGAGGTCATAGAAAACCCCGAAACCTGTTCTAAGGACGGTTGCGAAATTCTGACTCTTGCGAAGTCGGTAAGCAGCGCCGACACGAGGCGCGAAATTGCCGTAGGTGGTCTTAAACGGAGGCGTTCCCGGTGGCGCCAAAGCCAACTGTGACAGGTCGCTTAGATTAAAGCCTGTCAGGCCGGTTATATTCGGGCCAGCGAGCGTCGACGGTGCGAAATCCGTGTCCCACCTCAGTCCGTACGTTAAAGTCAGGCGAGCGAGCTGCCATGTATCCTGCGCAAATGCGCTAACGTTTCGAAATAAGAACGTATTGGGCACCCACACGTTCACGTAGCTGGAAGCAAGACTTCCGTTTTCGAAAGACGGAACGTCATTGAACGAAACCGACTGCCCGTATTGGAAAGGCGTGCTCTGTGGAGACAACCGGCGATAGTCGAACCCAAACTTTAGGGCGTGCGACCCCTTCTGGACAGAGAAGTTATCCACCACGTTGAATTGGCGCTGCACATTGCGAACGACCGGTCCGATATCAAGACTCCCGTTGGTGCCCAGTGAAAAAACATCCACGGCAAAGTCGGCGTTCTGGGCTGTGTAAGGGCCGGGAAGCGGCAGCGTCTGCAAGGGCGTGGCGCCTCCGAAGCTATCGAGGTATGAGCTTGATCCGGAATCGGTGCTGCTGTAGTTGAACCGGAATTCATTGACAACGTGCGTCGATACCGTCCAGGTGGATCCAAGCGTTCCTGTCTGAACCGTGGTCTTCAACAACGTCACATTGCTTAATGCCTCGCCTAATCCGCGCTCAGACGCGTTGGAAGGGGAGTAGTTATATCGGCCGAATAGAGAAATCTTGTCATTCAGTCGGTGGTCAATGCGAAGACTGTACGCGTCCAGGGAGGCGGGATTTGAGTAGGAGGCGTTGAATTCTGCCATGCCATTTCCCAGGTCAGGCTGCGTCGGGTCCAAAGGAAAAGCATTCAAATATGGTTGCATCACAGCGCTAGCGTTTGCGCGAGCTTCGGCATCTGGAACATAAGTAAGCTGAGTCATTGGCAACCGAAGCCTGAGCCCCTCATAAGAAAAGAAGAAGAATGTCTTGTCTTTCCAAATTGGGCCACCCAAAGTTCCCCCGAAATCATTTTGTCGCTCCTCCGCCTTGGGGAGAGGTGGTGACTGCGCTGTATTGAACCAGTTGTTGGCGTCCAACGCGTCGTTTCGCAAGTACTCGAAAAGCGAGCCGTGGAATTGGTTCGTGCCGGACCGTGTGACAATTGAAATCTGGGCGCCGGGCGTTCGGCCGAACTCCGGTGCGAAAGTGGAAGTTTGAATGCGGAACTCCTGCATAGCGTCCACGGAAACCAAGCTGTTCGTGCCGCCAAGGACACTGGTGGTCCCGGTAGCGCCTGCAATTTGATTTCCTCCGAGCCATGCGCTGCTGCCGACATTTGCACTTACTCCGTCAACCATCCAGTAGTTGGACGCCGCGCGCTGGCCGTTCACGCTAAATTGGCCACTATCCGATCCATTAGACGCAGTTACAACTACACCAGGGGTCAGATCGATGAGTGTCTGGAAGCTCCTGCCATTCAGCGGCAAGTTCTCCGCGAATTGCCGATCCACAACTGTACTGACAGACGCGTCCTGCGTGTCGATTGTAACTGCGCTCGCTTCAACAGTGACGGTCTCCGATGCTGAGCCTAGCGCGAGCGAGAAATTCTGCTCTCGCTTGTCCTGCACCGATAACACAAGGTCTTCGATGACGACCTGCTTGAAGCCCTGCTTGCTCACGACAAGCCGATAGCGTCCAGGCTGCAATCCGGTGAATGCGTAGATTCCTGCGTCATTCGTGAGCGCGTTCGTGGCGACACCAGTGTCAATGTGAGTCGCCTCCACTTCGACACCGGGAATCACTGCACCTTGAGGATCGCGAACGGTTCCAACCAGCGATGCAACTCCAGTTTGAGCCGATAATAGTACGGGGAAAACTAAACAGAAGACAGAAACCGCAACAAAGTGCCGGATGCATCGCGACATATTGCCCCTTTCGCGTCAAAAATCACCTCCCAAGAAACTGGAATTGCGGAGACCAACGCGTAGATTGACGATCAAAGAGATTCCCTCGAAAAGTCCCGGCGAGACAATGCGGCAAAATGTCGCACCATAAGGGCGGTTCCGTCCACGTTGGAGATTCCGTGCAAGGGCAACGATTGAAGTGTGCCGTCTTCAAATCCAACGAAGACGACTAGGCATTCCCCTCTCAGCGGTCGAAAAAACTTAAAACGCACCAGCCAAACCCCGGATCGTCATTATCACTAATCCGCTGTTCTTCACTCGACCTATACGTCGGCTTCTGACAAGTTGCGAGTGAAATTCGGATGATTGCGTGCTCAGCGGAAATGCTTTAGGGAGAAGAAGTTTAAGTTGCGGGGGCCTGCAACGCACCGAATTTATTGACCGTGGCATTCCGAATTGAGCTCATCCGCGCTGCTTAGAGGCCTAGAATGCAAATTCTAAGTGCCGTCGTTCGTGTCGCCTACGATATCACGCACTACTTATCTTCTTCAGGCTCCCGCTAAGCCCAACCAGTTGCGTGTCAGGGGAATGCGTCTCAACACAAATGCTTCTATCAGCCTCACCGCGATGAGGGATATCCCTAGAAGGGGCAAATACACAGCAAGCGCCACAACAATTAGCAGGAAGGTCGTACGATGCGGTTTTCGCTGTAAAGCTGCGGGAGCTCCAAGAACTTTTTCCGGACGCCGACGCCACCACAAGACCAGAGAGCTGACACTCAAAGTTACGACACCCAGCCCGGTAAATAGACCTAGTAGTTGATTCGCGAGACCGAAGAGTTGCCCTTCGTGCGCGGCGACGCCGATTTCGACGGCGCGGTCGATCCACTGCCGCTGATCGAAATTCTCGCGCTTGATGATTCTTCCGGTGGACGGGTCGAGCGCGAGATTCACTCCTAGAGTGCGATTCTGCGGGTCGG
>Ga0335073_10001171_pt1 | contig 34926 bp, 33 predicted proteins | sample Lox_Sample_22_FD_207093 | JGI IMG/M metagenome (GOLD analysis project Ga0335073, IMG submission 207093) | Soil microbial communities from Loxahatchee National Wildlife Refuge, Florida, United States - Lox_Sample_2.2 | ecosystem: Environmental > Terrestrial > Soil > Wetlands | place: USA... | reverse complement strand
ATGCCCCATGTGGCGCGGCGGCCGACCGTGCTTCAGCTCGCGACCGAGATCGTCGCGAACATCCGCAGCCTCGAAGCGGGCGGCAGGCTGTTGCAGGAAGTCGACACGAATTTGGGATATTGAGCCCGTGACTCCGATCTCTTCTTCCGCCTTTCCCGTTCATCCGACCCGATATGGTTCCAGGCTACTTCCACATGTCCCGCATCCGCGCCGCGACATTCACCCGAATGGCCGATGGCGATGAGGGTGCAGCGCCTTGGCCGTTGCGGCCGGGCACGATCCGCTCGAAGAGCGACAGCATGCTGTCGGCGATGAACCGGCTGCGCATCGCCATGACGTAAGCATCGCCATGGCGATGCTGATGGCTGCGGAAGAAGCGCGTCGGCTGCACCAGATGCAGATGGTGCCGGGCACGGGTCATGGCGACATAGAGCAAGCGGCGCTCTTCTTCCACCTGCTCGCGGCTGCCCACCGCCATGTCGGAGGGGATGCAGCCATCGGTGACGTTGAGCAGGAACACGGCATCCCATTCCTGGCCCTTGGCCGAATGGATGGTCGACAGGATGAGGTAGTCTTCATCGAGCAGCGGCGGCCGCGCTTCGGCGCTGGTGGCTTCCGGCGGGTCCAGCGTCAGCTCGGTCAGGAAGGCGCCACGCGTCGCATAGGTGCCGGCAATCTGCTCGAGCTGATCGAGGTCGGCGCCGCGCGCGCCGACATTGTCGTGCAGGCGCTCGAGATGCGGCAGATACCAGCGGCGGACCAGCGCCATCTGCCCCGTCCAGGGGGTCGTCGCCCCGCGCAACCCCGACAGCAGGGCTGAGAGCTCCGGCCAGTACGGCGCGGCAGCGGACGGCGCCGGAAAATCCGCCAGCGCGGCGAAATCCCACCCCGCTTTCGAGAGCTGCGTCAGCGCCGTGCGCGCCGTCGCAGGGCCGACCCCCGGCAGCAATTGCAGGACGCGGAACGCGGCGACGGCGTCCCTCGGATTCTCGATCCAGCGCAGCACCGAGAGCATGTCTTTGACATGCGCCGCCTCGAGGAATTTGAGGCCGCCATATTTGACGAAGGGAATGCCGCGGCGGGCGAGCGCGACTTCGAGCAAGTCGCTGTGGTGACCGGCGCGGAACAGCACCGCCTGCCGCTTCAAGTCGATTCCCGCCTCGCGGTGCTCCAGAATGCGCGCCACGACATACTCGACCTGTGCCGCTTCATCGGCGGCCACGACCAGCTGCGGCCGCTCGCCGGAGGGCCGATCGGAAAACAGCTGCTTGCGGAAGCCTTCGCCGGCCTGCTCGATGACGGCGTTGCAGGCGTGGAGGATCGGCTGCGTCGAGCGGTAGTTCTGCTCGAGCGCGACGATCTGTGCCGGCGGCGTGAATTGCTTCGGGAAGTCCAGGATGTTCCGCACCGTCGCCGCGCGAAACGAGTAGATCGACTGCGCATCGTCGCCGACGACCATCAGCCCGCGCCCGTCGGGCTTCAGGCGCAGCAGGATCCGCGCTTGCAGGGCGTTGGTGTCCTGATACTCATCGACCAGAACATGGTCGAAACGCGCGCCGACGAGCCGAGCGAGCGCGGGCTCCTCCATCATATGCGCCCAGTAGAGGAGGAGGTCGTCGTAATCCAGCACATTGTCGCGCTGCTTGGCGTCGACATAGCCGCCGAAAAGCCCTTTCAATTCCGCTTCCCATTCCGCGCACCACGGGAAGGCGCTCGCCAGCGTGTCGCTCAGCGGGCACTGCGCGTTGACCGTGTGCGAATAGATGGCAAGGCACGTATCCTTGCGCGGAAAGCGCGCCGCCTGCTGTGCGAGCCCGAGATCGCTGCGGACGAGATTGAGCAGGTCCGCCGCATCGGCGCGGTCGAGCACGGTGAAGGAGGGATCGAGACCGACGCTGTCGGCGTGCTCGCGCAGCAAGCGGTTGCCGATGGCATGAAAGGTGCCGGACCAGGCGATCTCGCCCCCGCGTGCCGCGGCGCCGGCTTTCCCCGCGCGTGCCGCCGCCAGGATGCGTTGCGCCCGGCCGGTCATCTCGGCGGCGGCGCGGCGCGTGAAGGTGAGCAGCAGAATGCGCTCGGGCAGGGTGCCGGCCAGAATCAGATTGGCGACGCGATGAGCGAGGGTATTGGTCTTCCCGGTCCCGGCGCCGGCGATGACGAGCAGCGGACCGGGCGCTTCAGCCGCGCCGCCGCCGATGCCGTACTCCACAGCTGCCCGCTGGCCGGGGTTCAATTCCATGGGGGGCGGGGCTCATCACTTGGCAAAGTTCTGTCTCCGTTCTCATATACCGAGCCCTCTGCCCGTGTCCACGCTGCGACCAGCCCTTCGCCAACCTGCGACGACCTGCCGCGAGTCGTCGATCGTCATTCCTTCGGCACCGGGCGCATAGTTGCGCGGCAAACATCAAGCCGGACGCCCGCCGTGACTGCGCCATGTGACGAACCTTCGCCGATCCTCGTCGAGATCATCCGCGGCGCGATGGTCGAGAGCTTTCACCGCGGCGCGGTCGCGGTGGTGGATGCCGCCGGCAAGGTCGCGCGTTCCGCGGGCGACGTGGATCGCCTTGTTTATCCCCGTTCCGCCCTGAAGCCGATCCAGGCCCTGCCGCTGATCGAGACCGGCGCGGCGGACGGAGTCGGCCTTGGGCCCGAGGAGCTGGCCCTGGCCTGCGCCTCCCACCGCGGCGAGCCCCCGCATATCGAGAAGGTCGCGGCGTGGCTCGCCAAGATCGGCCTCGGCGAAGCCGATCTCGAATGCGGCGTCCATCCGCCGCGGCACGAAGCATCCTATGCGGCATTGTTGCGTGCGGGCGGCGCGCCATCGCAGCTCCACAACAATTGCTCGGGCAAGCATGCCGGCTTCCTGACCACGGCGCTGTGGCGGCGCGAGCCGACCCACGGCTATATCGAGAGCGACCATCCGGTTCAGCGGCGCGTCGCTGAGACCGTTGGCGAGATGGCGGGCCTCGACCTCTCTCGGGCGCCGCGCGGCCGGGATGGCTGCGGCATTCCCGTGATCGCCCTGCCGCTGCGCGCTTTGGCAAGGGCGATGGCGCGGCTCGCCGATCCCTCAGGCCTGAGCCAGCAGCGGCGCACCACCGCCAAGCGGCTCCTCGACGCCATGGCCGCGGCGCCGCTCCTCGTCGACGGCAGCGGCGGCATGACGGCGACGCTGATGAGTGTTGCGGGCGCTGCCGTGCGCTTGAAGCCGGGTGCCGAAGGTGTGTTCGCTGCCGCGCTCCCGAGCCTCGGTTTGGGCGTCGCGCTCAAGATCGATGACGGCGGCGCCCGTGCGGCGGAGCTTGCCATGGCGACCGTGCTCGACCGGCTCGGCTGTTTCACGGCGGAGGCGCGTTCCGCCCTCGCGCCATTTCTCGCGCCGCCGCTCAAGACGGTCGCCGGCCGCGAGGCTGGCCGGCTGCAGCCAGCCGCGATGCTTCAGTCCTTGTGACCGCCCCCGGGCTGTAGATTCACCACAGAGACCCGGAAGAGACCCGGAGGTCACGGAGATCAGGTTCTCGGGCGCGCTCCGTGCACCCGGCCTTCGCTTCTCCGTGATCTCCGTGCCTCCGTGGTCGATCTTTTCCTGGTCGGGCATCACACCAGAGCGATCACCTCGTCACGAAACCGCTTCATCCGGTCGAGCGAGGCTTCGAGCGTCGCGCCGGCGAGGCTGAAATCGACGGCGGCGACGCCAAAATCGCGCAGCGTCCGGAGATCCTCGGCGATCTCCGCCGCGCTGCCGGCAAAGAGCCGGCGCTCGCCGTTCGCCATGCGCGGTTCGATAGCGCTGCCGTGCCGGGCGCAGCGATAGGCCAGCGTGATTTTCGAGGGATCGCGGCCGGCCTCGCCGGCCAGCGTGCGCAGCCGTTGGACGGCATCGCGGTAGCGCGTCAGCGTGTCGAGCGGAAAGCGCGGGTTGGAGCCGATGGGATACCAGCCGTCGCCGAGCCGGGCGGCGCGCCGCAGCGCCGGCGCGCTTTCGCCGCCGACCCAGAGCGGCGGATGCGGCTGCTGCTTCGGCTTCGGCGCGAAGACGATGTCGGCGAAGCGGACATAGCGCCCGTCGAAGCGCGGCGTCGCCATGGTCCAGAGCGCGCGGAACGCGCCGAGATACTCGTCGGTCACCGTGCCGCGCTCGGCGAAAGGCGGCGTGCCCAGCGCCGCGAATTCCTCGGCGAGCCAACCGGCGCCGCAGCCGACGGTCAGCCTGCCCTGAGACAGCAGATCGATCGTCGCCAGTATCTTGGCGGTGAGCACCGCCGGGCGATGCGGCACGACCATGACCGAGGTGACAAGCCGCAGCCGTGTGGTCCGGGCGGCGACGAAGGCCATGGTGGTGAGCTGCTCGTACCAGTCGCCGCGCGCCTGCGCCGGGAACTCGCCGGTATCGGCATAGGGGTAACGCGCCTGGATGTCATTCGGGATGACGATGTGGTCGCTGAAGGTCGCATGGCCGAAACCCATCGCCTCGCCCTCGACGGCAAGCCGCGCGATGGTCTCGGGCGTCGCCAGCGCGCCGCGCACCGGCATGTCGAAACCGATCAGCATCTCTTCGTTCCCTCCTTGCTATCAGCGCCGGCACATCACCGGTGCGGCGATGCGGGCATCATCTCGTGGATCGAGCGGCAATGCGCGACGAGATCGGCACGCGTCGCGATGAGGCGGCGCAGCGGGGTGTCGATCTCGAAGAAATGGATGTTGGCGATGAAGCCATAAAGGGCCGCATCCAGGCTGCACGGCGCCGGGCCGAACACAAAACCCTGTGCCGGAATGAGGCTGGCCAAAACCTCGAGGTCGGCGAGGCCGCGCTGATACGCCGCTTCGGGCTCGAACCGGCCGATGCCCTGGTAGTGGTAGCGTTTGAAGTTGTATTCGCGCGCTGCGTCCAAGGTCGCGGCGTCGGTGCTCGGATACTCGGCGAGAAAGGCGTCGCGAAAGCGCGGCCAGAAGCGCTCATCCTTCCAGCGCGAATACGACATCACCCAGTAGAGATCGTCGAGCGTCCGCCTGACCATCAGATGGGTATGGCGCTGCGCTGCCGTCAGCCCGTCGTCGATCGGCAAGCGATAGCGCTCAATCAGATGCGCGATGATGGCGTCGCTGTCGCCGATTTTCCGGTCGTCGTCGAGCAGATACGGCAACTGGCCGCGCGGCGCCTCGGCGGTGTCGACGATGTGCTCGTGCCGGAAGGCGAGACCGCACAGCCTCAGGAAGGCGAACACCTTCAGCCCATAGGGATTGTTGTCGGCGACGCCGAACAGACCAGGATATGAGAACAGCGTCAGCATCTCGCGTCCCTCCCGGACAGGGTGGAAGCGCCGATGATGTTAGCGATCCCGAAGTCTGCAATCCACCGCCGACGCCGCGCGCCGCGGTTTGATGGACTCGCGGGCGCCGGAGGCGCATCATCACGCAAAGGCGGCCAAAAGGGAGGAGGGCGGCGATGAAGGTCGGCATGGCGCTCAACATGTTGTGTCAGGAAGGGCGTTCCGACGCTGCCGTCGTGGCGGAACACATGGCGCTGGGTGATCTGGTCGAGCCGCTCGGTTTCGATTCACTTTTCGCGCTGGAACATCACTTCACCGGCTACGCCATGTCGCCGGCGCCGTGCCAGCTGCTCACCTATTACGCCGGCCGGACGAAGCGCATCATGCTCGGCACGGCGGTGATCGTGCTGCCTTGGCACGATCCGATCCGCGTCGCCGAGGAGATCGCGCTGCTCGACATCCTGTGCGGCGGACGCTGCCTCTTCGGCTTCGGCCGCGGCGCCGCCAGCGCCGAATATGCGGGGTTCCGTATCGATCAGGGCGAGGCTCGGCCCCGCTTCATCGAAGCGGCCAAAATCATCCGATTGGCGCTGAGCCAGGAGAGCTTCGAGTTTCGCGGCGACTACTTCCAGATTCCGCGCACGGCGATCCGGCCGCGGCCGATCTCGCACCCCGAGCAGCGCTTCTACGGCAGCGCCGTCAGCCCGGAATCCGTCGAGGTGCTGGCCCAGCTCGGCTTTTCCATGCTCGTCATCATGCAGAATGAATGGCCGAAAGCGGCGGCCGATGTCCATCGCTTCAATGCTCTTGCCGCGGCCCAGGGCTATCGGCCGCACCCGCCGATCATCCTCACCAATGTTTCCGTCGCCGAAACGCGCGCGGAAGCGCACGAACGGGCGCTCGAGTTTCTCGGGCGGAAGTGGGATTCGATCGACAATCACTACCGCTTCTCCGACGGCCACCTCAACACCGTCAAAGGCTATGAATCCTATGACAAGGTCGGCCAGACCTACGCCAAGATGAAGGACCCGGCGCGCCGCGCCAAGGCGACGCAGTTCTATGTCAGCATCCAGCTCGTCGGCACGCCTGATGACTGCGTGCAGAAGCTCGAGGAGCTGCAGGGCCTGACCGGGCTCGACCATCTCATCACCGAGTTCGCGTTCGGCGGCCTGCCCCATGCCGAAGCCGAGCGCGGCATGCGCCTCTTCGCCGAAAAGGTATTGCCGGTGCTGCAGCATGACCGGCGCTTTGCCGAGCCGCCAAAAGTGCTGCGCACGGATAGCGGCACCGGCAAGGACAGCCTGTTCGCGCCGGCTTGAGGCGCATCCCGATTTCGCTCTGGAGGACTAAGGATGATCACGAAATTCACCACGGTCTATCCCGGCCATGTCGATCTGCCCGATCGCGGACAGAATGCGACGCCGGTGAACGAGCGGCGCTTCTCCAACGAGCACCTCGCCAGCGTCTTCGCCAAGACCGAGGCGATCGCCCAGACCCTGGACAAGCTCGGCTTCGACACGCTGTGGCTCGCCGAGCACCACTTCCAGCATGAGGGCTACGAGGTCATCCCGAATTTGCTCATGATGGCCGTGCATCTCGCGCAGATGACCAAGAGCCTGCGCATCGGCTGCGGCTTCAACATCGCGCCGATGTGGCACCCGCTGCGCCTCGCGGAGGATTTTGCCACCGCCGACATTCTGACCCGGGGACGCACCGTCTTCGGCGTCGGCCGCGGCTATCATACCCGCGAGGTCGAAACCTTTGGTGCGCCGATCATCGACCAGAACGCCAACCGCGAGCTCTTCGAAGAGCAGGTCGAGATCATCTTCAAGGCGTTCGACCATGAGCGTTTCGCGCACCGCGGCAAGCACTACACGTTACCCCCCGAAGTGCCCTATCGCGGTTACGCGCTGAAGGACATCACCTTGGTGCCGCGGCCGATCCATCGCCCGGTCGAGACCTGGCAGCCCATCGTCAGCGCCAATGCGCGCGGCATCGATTTCATGCTCAAATACGGCATCAAGGGCGCGGTCGGCGGCGGCGCCGCAACGATGGAGCACAATCCGATCCATGCCTATCAGGAAGCGGCGGTGCGCGCCGGCCAGAATTTGAAGCTCGGCGAGAATCTGATGATCGGCATCTTCTTCCATCTCGCCAAGACGCGCGAGCAGGCGATCCGCGAAATCACGCCGCTCTACGAGGAGCATGTGAAGATGTTCGCGCCGCTCGGCTTCATGCCCGGGATGACGCCGGCGCAGATCGATGCCGTGGCGCGGCGCGGCGGCTGGGACGCGGCGGGCGTACCGAAAGTGGAGCATTACATGAAAGCCGGCGCCTGGTTCGCCGGCACGCCCGAGCAGCTGGTCGAGTATCTGAAGCGCTTCGAGGAGCGCTATCCCGGCCTCGACTACATCAATCTCAGCACCAGCATGGGCACGCCGCAGCAGGTCATGCTGGAGCAGTTCCAGTGGGTCGCCGAAGCGGTGATGCCGGCGTTCCAGCGGCGGTAGGACGGCGCCGCGCGATCAGCTGCTCTTGGCCCCGCAGCCGCATCCGCCGGTGATGTGGAAGAGGCGCGCTGCCGTCTCGCCGAGGATCGCGCGGCGCTCTTCCGGCTCGAGCGGCGTTTCTTCGACGATCTTCAGCGGTTCGGCATCGCCGATCGGGAAGGGGTGGTCGGAGCCGAGAACGACTTTTTCCGCGCCCGCGAGGTCGCAGAGGAAGCGCAGCGCGCGCGCCTCGAACAGCACCGTGTCGAAATAGAGCCGGCGGAAGCCATCCATCGGGTCGGCATATTTGCCGGGATGGATGGCATGGTTGCGGCGCAGACGGCCGAGCACGAAAGGCAGCGCGGCGCCGCCATGCGAGATGATCAGCTTGACGTCGGGATAGCGTTGCAGGTGACCGGAAAAGAGGAGCCGCGCGACCGCCGTCGTCGTGTCGGTGACGCGGCCCACGGCATTGACGAGATCATAATCGCCGAGCCGGTCGTCGCCGCAGGCGAACATCGGATGCACGAAGATGGTGGCCTTGCGCGCCGAGGCCGCTTCCCAGAACGGCGCGAGATCGGCATCGTCGAGCGCGCCGCCGACGCCCTTGGGCTGGGTTCCGATCATGACGCCGTGGAAACCGGCGCCAAGCGCCTCTTCGAGCACGGTCGCAGCCAGTTTGCCGCTCTGCAGCGGCACGCAGGCGAGCGGCGTCAGCGCCTCGAGCGCGCCGGCACCGGACAGCAGATGCTCGTTCATGAAACGGCACCAATCGGCGCCTTCCTCAGGCGGCAGCTCGTAACCGAACATGTCGAGCCAGCCGCCGACGATCTGACGGTCGATCCGCTGGCTCTGCAGCCACGCCTTGCGTTGCGCGAGGTCGCTGAGCTTCGGCGCCACCGGCCGCGTCGGCTCCTGCCCGGCGAAGGCCATGCGCAGCCCGCCGCCCTCCGCGATCGCCTTGACCGACGGGAATAGCCGCTTCTCGCTGCGCAGCGTCTCGAGCAGCGCGCCGGGAACGAGATGGGCATGGGCGTCGATGATCATCGTTCTGCCTCCGTGACCGGCGTTTCGCCGGTGACATCGTCCTTGGTCGCCAGCAACGCGCCGAGCTGCATCATCGACATCGGCAAGGTCGCGGTATGCAGCCCGAGCGGCGCGAGCGCATCGTTGACGGCGCTGGCGATGGCGGCCGGCGCGCCGAGATACCCCGCTTCGCCCGAGCCCTTCTGGCCGAAGGTGGTGAGTGGCGACGGGGTGCAATGATCGACGATCTCGATATCCGGCACTTCGTGCGAGGACGGGATCAGATAGTCCATGAACGAGCCGCTCACGAGCTGGCCGTTCGCGTCATAGGCAAAGCGTTCGTAAAGCGCCGCGCCGATGCCGTGGGCGATGCCGCCATAGGTCATGCCATGGACGATGTCCGGATTGATCATCACGCCGCAATCATGGCCGACGACATATTTCTTCAGCTCGACCCGGCCGCTGATCCGGTCGATCTCGGCATAGACGACATGCGTCTCGAAGGCATAGCAGGGATACATCTGCACCCTGCCGTCGGGCGTCGGCAGCGCGCCGCCGGTCGGCACTTCCCAGACATGGATCGCCTGGAGGCCGGGCTCCGTGCCCGGCGGCAGCTTGTGGAACTTGCGATGCGCGATCTCCACCAGCTGCTCCCAGGACAGCACCCGGCTCGGCTCGGTTGCCGCCGCGATGCTGCCGTCGCGATAGACCAGCTGCTCCGCCGGCAGGCCGAGATTATGCGCGGCGATGGCGACGAGGGTGGCTTTCAGCTTGCGTGCGGCGCCGGCTGCCGCGCCGCCGAGCATGATCGCCATGCGGCTGCCCACCGGGCTGTTGCTCGGCAGCGCCGTCAGCGAATCCGAATGCACGACGCGGATGGTGTCGGGATCGCGCTCGAGGATCTCGCCGATCACGGTCGCCGTGAGCGTCTCATGGCCTTGGCCTGAAGACGACGTCCCCATCGCCGCGAGGATCGCGCCATTGAGGTCGATCTTGACCTGGCATGACTCCATCCAGGTCGTCGTCTCGTTCTTGGGATTGAACAGCGGCTCGAAGGCAGAATTGCCGCCGCTCGGCTCGAGGCAGCAGGCGACGCCGATCCCGGCCAGTTTACCGGCGGCACGCGCCGCATCGCGGCGCTTCAGCAGTTCGCCATGGTCCGCGGCGGCCAGCGCCTTGTCGAGCACGGTGTGATAATCGCCGCTGTCATAGGTGCTGCCGCTCGGAATGGTGTAGGGGAACTCGTCGTGGCGCAGCAGGTTGCGCCGGCGCAGTTCGATCCGGTCCATGCCGAGGCGACGGGCGACGAGATCCATCGCGGTTTCGATGGCGAAATTGGTCGGCGACTGGCCGAAGCCGCGCACCGCCTCCTGCACCGTCTTGTTGGTGGTAACGCTGATCGGCTCGTATTCGACGCTTTTGATGCGGTAGGGCCCGACGATCGCGCCCACCGGCTTGCCGAGCTGCAACGGCGCGCGCCCGGCATAGGCGCCGACATCATCGAGGGCGCGAATGCGCAGTGAGCGAATAACCCCGGTTTTGTCGAAGGCGATGGCGACGTCGAAGATCCGGTCCGGCCCGTGCGCGTCGCCGCCGCGCATATTCTCGAGCCGGTCCTCGATCAACCGCACCGGGCAGCCGAGCTGACGCGAGAGAAAGCCGACGAGGACGCTGTGCTTGATGCCGCGCTTCACGCCATAGCTGCCGCCGACATCGACGTCGAAATGGACGCGGACGGCGTTGCCCGGCAGGCGCAGGGCGCGCGCGAGCTGGTCGGGGAATTTCGGCATCTGAATCGACGCCCAGACCTCGAGCAGCTGCGTCGCGGCGTTCCAGTTCGCGATGACGCCGAAGGTTTCCACTGGCACGGTCGAGTTGCGATGCCAGCGCGCCCGGAACGAGAGACGGTCCGCAGCGGCGGCGAAATCCTCCTCGACCGGACCCCAGACGAATTTCCGCCGGTAGAGCACATTGCTGCCGTGATCGGGGTGGACCAGCGGCGCGTCCGGCGCCAGCGCCGCCTCGGGATCGCCGATATGCGGCAGCGGCTCGTACTCGACCTGTACGAGCTCGGCGGCGTCCTCGGCGACAGGCCGCGTTTCCGCCACGACGGCCGCGACCCATTCGCCGACATAGCGCGCCATGCCGACGGCGAGCGGGTAGCGCCGCACCTGCGGGATGTCGAGCCCGCTATAGAGCGGATCGGTAGCGCGCGCGAGTTCGTCGCCCGTGAGCACGGCCTTGACGCCCGGCAGGGCCAGGGCAGCAGCGGCATCGATGGCGATGATCCGCGCGCGCGGGTAGGGGCTCGCCACCAGCGCCACATGCACCATGCCGGGCAGCGCGATATCCGCGACATAGCGGCCCGATCCCGCGACGAAGCGGCGATCCTCCTTCGGGCGCCGCTTGCGCGCGATGTAGCGGAAGCCCTGGGCCGGCGGCTCAGCCTGCATGACCATCCTCGCTCTCGGGACGATTGGCGCCGCGCAGCCGCTCGGCGGCGAGCTCGACCGCGTCGACGATCTGCTTGTAGCCGGTACAGCGGCAGAGATTGCCGCCGATCGCCTCGCGGATCTGCTCTTCCGAGGGGGACAGCGTCTCCTGCAGCAGCGCATGGGCGGCGATCAGCATGCCCGGCGTGCAGAAGCCGCATTGCAGCGCATGCATCTCCCAGAAGCTGTCCTGCAGGATGCTCAGCCCTTCGGGGCCGGGTGCAAGGCCTTCAACGGTGGTGATCGCGCTTCCCTCCGCCTGCACCGCGAAGATGAGACAGGAGCGCATCGGGCGGCCATCGAGCAGGATCGAGCAGGCGCCGCAGACGCCGTGCTCGCAGCCGGCATGGGTCCCGGTGAGACGCAGCGTATCACGGAGAAAATCGACCAAGGTCAGCCGCGCGGGCACTTGCGCGCGATGCTCCCGGCCATTGACGGTGACGGTGATCTCATGCAGCGACATCGCTCTCATGCCCCTCCGGCGAGAGCGTCCGCCGCGGCTTCGGCGACCGCGCGCTCCACCAAGGCGCCGGCGAGGCGCCGGCGATAATCGGCCGAGGCATGCAGATCGCTGTCGGGCTCGACGGCATCGCGCACGATGCGCGCCGCCGCAGCAAGGTCGGGCGCGGCAAGCCGGGAGCCCCTGAGGCGCGCGGCGGCGGCTTCGACGCTGAGCGGCCTGGCACCGGCGCCGCCGATGCCGAGCGCGATGCGGCGGCACACGCCGTCGCCATCGAGTTGCAGCTGCACGGCGACCGCGGCGACGGCGAAATCGCTGCGCCGCGCGCTGACTTCCTGGAAGCCGGTGCCGATCCGCCCGGGCCCCGGCCAGACCGGGAAGCGCACGGAGGTCAGGCATTCCGCGGCCTCGAGCGCGGTCATCATCGGGCCGATGAAGAAATCGGCGATGGCGATCCTCCGGTCGCCGGCGGCCGAGCGCGCCTCGATCTCGGCGCCGAGCGCCAGCGCGGCAACGCCGATCTCGGCCGACGGATCGGCATTGGCGAGACTGCCGCCGATGGTGCCGCGGTTGCGCGTCTGAACGTGACCGACGAAGCCCAGCGCTTTCGCCAGCAACGGGACGCGCTGCCGGACCGCCCTGTCGGCGAGCGCCACCGCCTGCCGCGTGCAGGCGCGCAGGATGACGGCATCGCTGCTTTCCTCGATCCCCTGCAGCTCGGGAATGCGGTTCACGTCGACCAGCAGGGCGGGTCGCGCCAGGCGCATCGCCAGTAGCGGCACCAGGGTCTGGCCGCCGGCGATGATCTTGCCGTCGCCGGCCGCCTCGGCGAGGAGGCGGCAGGCGTCGCCGACGCTGCCGGGGCGGGCGTAATCGAAATCGACTGCCTTCATGGCGCGCTGCTGGCCCCGGACGCGGCCCTCCCTGGTGCTTCTCGCGCCGGTTGATCACCCGATCAACCCCCGCGCCGCTTCTCCCCATCAGAGGCGGCGCGGTGATCGATGTCAAATGGGTGCTGTTGCGTCGCGCGCGCGAAGGCGGGATGATGGTTTACGGCAGCAACCGATATCGCATCAAACCGGAGAGGGGAGGCGAGGATGGCTTATGAAGGAATGATTGCGGAGACCATCTCGATCAACGGCGACAAGAACGAGCCGATCTCGGCCTATGCCGCGCGGCCGCTGGGTCCGGGCCCGTTCCCCGGCATGGTGCTGATTCATCACGCGCCCGGCTGGGATGAGTGGTACCGCGAGACCACTCGCAAATTCGCGCATCACGGCTATGCCACGATCAGCCATAACCTTTATCACCGTGCCGGCGAAGGCAAAGCCGATGATGTCGCCGCCAAGGTGCGCGCCGAGGGTGGCGTTCCCGATGCGCAGGTCATTGGCGACACCGAAGGCGCGGTGGCCTGGCTGCGCGCGCAGCCCTGGCTCAATGGCAAGGTCGGGGTGCTCGGCACCTGCTCGGGCGGCCGGCAGACCTTTCTCTTCGCCTGCCACACCAAGAGCATCAACTGCGCCGTCGAGCTCTGGGGCGGCCGGGTGGTGATGAGCAAAGAGGAATTGACGCCGAAGCAGCCGATCGCGCCGATCGAGTTCACCAAGAACCTGTCCTGCCCGCTGCTCGGCCTCTTCGGCAACGAGGATCGTGCGCCGACGCCGGAGCAGGTGAACCAGCACGAGGCCGAGCTCAAGAAGCACGGCAAGCAATACGAGTTCCACCGCTATGACGGCGCCGGGCACGGATTCTTCTACTATGACCGGCCGATGTACCGCGTCGAGCAGGCGCTGGATGGCTGGCAAAAGGTGTTCGCGTTCCTGAAGAAGCACTTGTCGGCATAAGCGCCGGCATGTGCACCTCGATCGTCGAGATCGCACCGGCGGAGGGCGCCGGCAAGGGCGGCGACGGGTGGTTCGGGCTCACGCATTCCGTGGTGTCCTACGACCACCCGCACCACGCCCTGCTGGAAGAGGCCATCACCATCGATTTCGTGAATGCCACCCTCGGTCCCGCGGCGCGCGTTGCCGTCGAGCTCACGCTGCAATCGGCCAAGGCGCTGAGCGAGGCGCTCGTCAAAGCCATCGCCGCGGCCGAGATCGAGGAGCGCGCGCGGTTGCGGAGTTCTTCTTAAGCGGAGAGCCAGCATCTGATCATGCCGCACATCTGATCATGCCGCTTCTGACGCGCGATAACGAAGACCTCGCCCGCGATTACGACGAGCTGAGCGCCAACCGACAGTTCAAGTCGGGCAAGCTGCTCGTCCAGGCGCTGGCGATCCAACCGGGCGAACGCGTGCTCGATGTCGGCTGCGGCACCGGACGCCTTGCCGAATTCATGGCCGAGCAAGCGGGGCCGACCGGCCATGTCCTCGGCATCGACCCGCTGCCCCTGCGCATCAATCTGGCGCAAGCCCGCGGCCGGGAGTCCCTCAGCTTCCGCGTTGGCGATGCTTACGCGCTCGACGATCTGCCGAACGCCGCCTTCGGTGTCGTCTGCCTCAACGCGGTCTTCCACTGGCTGCCGGAGAAGACCGGCCCGTTGCGCCAATTCGCGCGGATTCTGCGGCCGGGTGGCCGCCTCGGCATCAGCACCGGTCTCAAGGGACACCCGAACCCGGTGCGCGAAACCGCCGCCGCCATTCTGGCCCGCCCGCCCTTCGCGGCGCATCCGCGGGGCGAGGCTGCCGATCATCGTGTCGACCTCGACGAGATGCGCCGCTTGCTCGGCGATGCCGGCTTCAGGGTCGCGCTGCTCGAAACCCGCCTCAGCGCGCAGACCTTCCCCACCGCGGAGGCAGTGCTGCGCTATGCCGAGGCGAGTTCCTTCGGCAATCTCTTCGGACACTTGCCGGAGCGGCTGCGGCCGGTGGCGCGCGAAGCGATCAGAGAGACGCTCGCGGCGGCGGCGACCGCCGACGGGATTCCGATGAGCACGTGCCGCATCGTCGCCGTGGCGGTCAAGCCGTAATCCGCTTTTCCGCCAGGGCACGCCGTTAAATCTCGGATCGCGCTAACGGCGCAAGTCGCGCGGGCCGCTGACATAGGCGTTGCCACGCTCATAGAACCGAAGCAGCCGATCGACTTCCTTCGTCAATCCGATGCGAACACTCCGCGCGAGCGGCACCGCGCGCCGCTCATCATCCGCGCCCAGCCAGAGAGGTCCCGCGGCACACAGATCGATGCCGTCGCAGAGTCGATCGATCGCCATCGCCGCGGCAAGCCGCCCCGGCCCTTTGGCCAATTCCCTCAGCCGCGTCGTCCCACGACGGCGCTGCATAACGGACATCCCCTGCAGCGGCTCCAATGCCCGCAGCAGCACGCCGGCTCCGATGCCCCGCCGCTCGGCCGCAACGTTGCACATATAGGACGAGCCATAGATGAGATAGACGTAGGCATGTCCTTTGGCGAGGAAAAGAGACTGATTGGCAGCAGTCATGCCGATAAATGCATGGCCCGCGGCATCGCCGACCGGATACGCCTCGGTCTCGACGATCCGACCGCTGGTTCTGTTGCCACGGTGATCGCGAACCAGGACTTTGCCGATGAGAAAACGTGCCAGCTCGATCGTGTCCTCCGGCAGCTCCGAACGATGCAGTCGACGAAGACGGCCAACCGGCGCCGAAGCGATGGCGTGGCCAGGATCGGTCGTGACGCGCTTGCGCTGAATTGCCAAAGCCGGTGCTCTTGCTCTTTAACCGAAAGGCCCTGTCTGCTGCGTTGACCGCTCCCAGGATCGGGCTCACAATAACACCGGCAGCGACCTACCGAGTCTTTGTTCCAGGCTAGAGCGCGCGACATCAAGCACATCCTGCTGATCATTTTTTGATCATTTTCTCCGTCCGTGCAGCGGCGCATCTCAGCCTACGCGCTGACGACTCGCGGCTGCGGGCATGAGCGTCGGGCGTGAGCGTTCCCATTGTTGCGCGCGGATTGATCGAGGGCGATGCGCGGAGAACGGGGAAGCGCTTGCGCGTGGGCACGAGGGTGATGCCGCGGCGAGAGGCGGTGCGGGAGATCGAGATGGGAGATCGGGAAATACGCGATGCGCTCGCGCGGCACTGGGCGGCATCCGATGCGAATGATTTTGCGGTCGAGCATGAGATCTATCGCGAGGATGCGGTGCTCCACTATCCGCAGTCGGGCGAACGCATTCGTGGCCGGCACAACATCCAAGAGAGCAGAACGGTGCAGCCGAGCGAGAAGCGCTTTGCCGTGCAGCGGATCACTGGCGACGGCGATCTCTGGGTCACCGAATTGGTGCTCAGCTATGACGGCGTACCGACCTACACCGTGAGCATCATGGAATTCAGCGATGGCAAGGTGGCCCGCGAGACGCAGTATTTCGGCGACCCGTTCAAGCCCGGGCCGTCTCGGGCGCACCTGGTCGACCCGAACAACTGAACGCCCACCGTCTCGGCTCTCATCCCTTTAGGGGGACGAGGGAGGGGCATAGCGACGGGGAACACAAAATGCCGGCGCGCTTGCTTTCGGTCAATGTGGGCCTGCCGCGCGACATCGCGTGGCGCGGGAAGACGGTTCACACCGCCGTCTGGAAGACACCGGTCCAAGGCCGGCGCCTGGTGCGGCGGCTCAACATCGACGGCGACGGACAGGGGGACTTGGCCGGACATGGCGGCGAGCACCGCGCCGTCTTCGTCTACCAGATAGAGTCCTATCGCTACTGGGAAGGCGAGCTTCGTCGCAAGGACTTCACCTATGGGCAGTTCGGTGAGAATTTCACCGTCGACGGCCTCTCCGACCAAGAGGTGTGCATCGGCGATCACTACCGGGTCGGCGGCGCGTTGCTCGAGGTGACACAGCCGCGCGTCACCTGTTACCGGGTCGGTATTCGCATGAACGAGCCGCAGATGGCGGCGCTGCTCGTTGCGCGCGGCAGGCCTGGCTTCTATTTCCGTGTTCTGGAGGAGGGCGAGGTTGAAGCCGGCGACGAGATCGTGCAGGTCGCCGCTGGTCCAGAGCGCATGAGCGTGTTCGAGATCAACGCGCTGCTCTACATGCCCCGTCACCCCCGCAGCGGGCTGGAGCGCGCGCTGCGCATCCCGGCGCTGAGTGCCGGTTGGCGCGCCTCCATGCAGGCGCTGCTCGAGCAGGAGCGCCGCGGCGCGACAACCGGAAACGCAGCGCTCGCTCCGGCGTCCGGCCCGCCGCCGGCGTGGACGGGATTCCGCCCCTTGCGCGTATCGCAGAAACTTCACGAGAGCGGCAGCGTGACCTCGCTGGTGCTCGAGCCCGTCGATGGGCATCCTCTGGCCACGCCCCTGCCAGGCCAGTTCATCGTGCTGCGGCTGCAACCGTCCTCCGAACTGCCTACGCTGATGCGCAGCTATTCCTTCTCCGATGCCCCCAGTGCCGAGCGTTATCGTGTGAGCATCAAGCGCGAACCCCATGGCGCAGCCGGGGCTTACATCGAGGACAAGCTGCAGACCGGCGATATCGTGGATGCGAGCGCGCCGCGGGGCAGCTTCACGCTGCGGCCGGGCGACGGTCCCGTCATTCTCCTCAGTGCCGGCATCGGGGCGACCCCGGTGCTGGCGATGCTGCACGCCTTGGCGGCCGGGAGGTCGTCGCGGGAGATCTGGTGGCTCCATGGGGCCCGAAACCGCCGGGAGCATTCTTTTGCCGCTGAAGTGCGCACCCTTCTGGGGACGCTGCCGCATGGCCACAGCCATATTTGCTACAGCGCGCCTGAGGCGGAGGATCGCGCCGGTCTCGATTTCGACGCTCGCGGACGGTTGGACATCCGCGCGGTGCAGGGAGCCGGCGTGCCGCGCGAGGCCGATTTCTATCTGTGCGGACCCGCCGCTTTCATGAGCGATCTGACCGCCGGCCTCGCGGACTGGGGCGTTGCCGCCAGCCGCATCCACACCGAGCTGTTCGGCTCGGCTCCGGGCAGGACCCCGGGCATCGCGGCATCGCCGCGCCAGCCGCCGCATCTGCCGCCCGGGCCTCCCGGCGCGGGGCCGCGGGTTTCATTCACCCGCAGCGGTCTCAATGTCCGGTGGGGACCAACGTTTGGGAGCGTGCTCGAGCTCGCGGAAGCATGCGACATCCCGGTGCGATGGGCATGCCGCACCGGGGTCTGCCACACCTGTGAGAGCGGGCTTCTGCTGGGATCCGTGAGCTACCAGCCGGAACCGATCGATGCGCCGGCCAAGGGCAATGTGCTGATCTGCTGTTGCCAGCCGCAGGACGACATTGTCATCGACCTCTGACGAACTGTGGCGACCCGAGGCTTTCCCGTGCCGAGCCGGATCTCAGAACGGAGGAGTACACGCATGCCAGCACCCGACGCTCTTCGCTATGCAAAGATCCCCCTCGCCCACGGATCGGGTGCAATTCCGGCCCTCGGGTTCGGTACGCTGATTCCGGACCCCGTCAAGACCGAACAGGCAACCAAGACCGCGTTGGAAGTGGGATTTCGTCACTTCGATTGCTCGGAGCGCTATCGCAACGAGCGAGCCGTCGGCGTTGCGATGCAGGATGTCTTCAGGGCCGGGGCGATTGAGCGGAAGGAGGTGTTCGTCACCACCAAGCTCTGGAACAACAATCATCGTCCTGAGCGGGTCAAACCTGCCTTCGAGGCGAGCCGCGAGCGTCTCCGACTCGACTATGTCGATTGCTATCTCGTCCATACCCCCTTCGCCTTCCGACCAGGCGACGAACAGGATCCGAGGGACGAGCGCGGCCAGGTCATCTACGATCCTGGGGTGACATTGGTGGAAACCTGGAAGGCCTTGGAGCGCCTGGTCGACGAGGGCCGCTGCAAGGCCATCGGCCTGTCAAATATCAATCTGGAAAAGCTGCAAGAGGTTGTTGAAGCCGCGCGCATCAAGCCGGCGGTGGTAGAGGTCGAATCCCATCCGTATCTGCCGGAACGGGAGCTGCTGGACTATTGTCGGCGGCATGGGATCGTGCTGCTGGCGTTTGCGGCGTTGGGGCATGGAATGGAGCCCAGATTGGTGGATCATCCGGTGATCACCGCGATCGCCCTGCGGGTCACAAAAACTCCCGCCCAGGTCTTGCTTGCCTGGGCGGTACAACGCGGCACCGCGTTCCTGACGACCTCGACGACGCGCGCCCGCATTGAGGAGAACTTTGAGCTTTCGACCCTGCCGGAAGACGCCATGCAAGAGATTGAGAACGGCGTCGCGACGACGACAATCCGCTTCAATACCGTGGTCGAGACCGGCGTGCCTGGGTTTATTCCCAGAGGCCGCTGAGGCGAGACCACCGACCGCGACGCCCGCTTCTCGCCGGCGACGTCAGCTTGCGGCATACAGCGGCCTTCGGTGTCGCAACACTTTCGATGCAGGCGCCCTAGCCGCCGAACCATTCCTCGGTCCAGGGTTGCCGCTTCACCGGCTGGAACTCCTTGAAGGTAAAGCGCGCCAGCCTGGCGACATTGAAAGGCTCTTCCTCGAACATCGTCTCGAGTTCGGCCAAAGACTTGGCGCGGGCGACGAGAAACCCGCCGATGGGCGGATCCTGCGGCCCGGAACACAGAAACAACCCCAAATCATAACCCTTCTGCAGCCATGCCCGATGCTTCGGTTGCAGTTCCTTGATCTTCTCGTAAGGCGCAAGGTAGGTCGCCTCGACCACGAAGTGCCTCATCATGCGACGGTTCCTGTTCTCGCCGCGGCGCGGCGGTTGAACGATGTTCGCTGCGGGCGTATATGTAACCGACCGGTTCGTTCATGCAAGCCGCGACGATACGAACCGGTCGGTTACATGTCAAGCGGAGCGTGAAGGAAGGCGTGATGCAGAAAAACCCATCGCGGAGGGCCAAGGACCGGTCGGGACGGAAGCTGGCGCGTGACAAGGTCTTCGAGGTCGCCAGCGATCTGTTCTACCGCGAAGGCGTGCGCGCCGTCGGCGTCGAGGCGATCGTGCAGCAGGCCGGCGTCGCCAAGATCAGCCTATATCGCAACTTCCCATCCAAAGACGACCTGGTGGTCGCCTATCTCGAGGATCGCAACGCGACCTTTTGGCAGCACTGGGACGAGCGCTTCGCCGAATACCAGGGCGATCCGCACGCGCAGCTGCGGGCGATCATGACTTACCTGACGCACCGCACCACGCAGCCCGGCTATCGCGGTTGCCCCTTCATCAATTACTGCGCGGAATTTCCCGAGGCCGCGCATCCCGGGCACCGGGTCGCGGAAGCCAACAAGCGCGAAATGCGGCGTCGTTTCGTCGAGATCGCCGCAGCGCTGAGGGCGCCGCAGCCAAAACAGCTGGCGGACGGCCTGTTGTTGCTGGTCGAAGGCGCCTATGCCATCAGCCAGACCCTGGGCGGCCCGAAGGGCGCCGGCCACGCGCTCGTCTGGGCCGCGGAAGCTTTGGTCGCGGCGCAACTGCGGCGGCGCGAAACCGATCGTCCCTAGGATTTCACTCCCTGCCCGTCGGCGCGGTTCAATCCCGCCGCGGCAGCAGCCGCGTCACATGGCCCATCTTGCGGCCGGGCATCGCCTTGGCCTTGCCGTAGAGATGCAGCTTGGCGCCCGGCTCGGTGAGCAGCTCGCGCCAGGCGCCGACATCATCGCCGATCAGGTTCTTCATCACCGCATCCGAATGCCGCTCGGGCGAGCCCAGCGGCAAGCCGCAAATCGCGCGCACCAGCTGCTCGAACTGGCTGGTGATGCAGGCATCGATCGTCCAATGCCCGGAATTGTGCGGCCGCGGCGCCAGCTCGTTCACCACCACCGCGCCTTCGGAGGTGACGAACATCTCGACGGCGAGGAGACCGATGAGGTCGAGCTTCTCGGCGATATGGCGCGCGATCGCCTCGGCGCGCATCGCGATATCGGACGCGATGCGGGCCGGCGCGATGGTGGTGTCGAGGATGTGATGCGCGTGCTGATTCTCGACCGGGACATAGCTGGCCGTCTGTCCGCTCGCGCCCCGGGCGACGATGACCGAGATCTCGCAGCGGAAATCGACGAAGCTCTCGATGATGCCGATCTCGGCGCCCATCTGGTGCCAGGCCGCGGCGAGATCGCTGTCGGCGCGGATCGCCACCTGGCCCTTGCCGTCATAGCCGCCACGCACCGTCTTCAGCACGGCGTTGGGCCCGATATCGCGCATCGCGCGCTCGAGCCCCGCAGCGCTCGTCACTTCGCGGAACGCGGCGGTGGCGACGTCGATGGAGCGGAGGAAATTCTTCTCGCGCAGCCGGTCCTGCGCGATGCGCAGCGCGTTGGGACCGGGCCTCACCGGCTTCGTCTCGGCGAGGATCTCGGCGCAGTCGGCCGGCACATTCTCGAATTCCGCGGTAACGACATCGACGGCGGCGGCAAAACGCTGGAGCGTGGCGCGGTCGTCATAGGCCGCCGTGGTCGCGTAAGGCGTCACCAGCTTCGCCGGGCTGTCGGGCTCGGGGCAGTAGACATGCGTCTTGTAGCCGAGCTCGGCCGCGGCGAGCGCGGTCATCCGGCCGAGCTGGCCGCCGCCGAGAATGCCGATCGTCGCGCCCGGCTCGATCATCAGCCGGCGGGCTGCTCGGCAACGGCACCGGTCTGGTCGCGCCGCCAACGTTCGACCGCCGCGGCAATGGCCGCATCGCCCAGCGCCAAGATGGCGGCGGCCAGCAGCGCGGCGTTGATCGCTCCGGCTTTGCCGATGGCGAGCGTGCCGACCGGAACGCCGCCCGGCATCTGCACGATCGACAGCAGGCTGTCCATGCCCTTGAGCGCGGCGCTCTCGATCGGCACGCCGAGCACCGGCAGCGGCGTCAGCGACGCCACCATGCCCGGCAGATGCGCGGCGCCGCCGGCGCCGGCGATGATCACCTTGAGCCCGCGCTGGCGCGCGCCTTCGGCATAGGCGACGAGGCGCTTGGGCGTGCGATGCGCCGAGACGATGCGCCGCTCATGGGCGATGCCCAGCGTCGCCAGCGTCTCCGCCGCATGGCGCATCGTCTCCCAGTCGGACTGGCTCCCCATGATGATCCCGACCGCCGGCTGCGCGTCGCTCATCCCGCTCGCTTCCTCCGTCGCGGAAAGCGCGCATTATAGGTGCGAGGGGGGTGAGGGCAAGGCGGCACGCGGCGCCGGCGCTTTCCCTTGGTCAGGAATTTCGGGATTTGGCGTCGCTCGCCGCGACTCGGGAGCACGCCCCCTTTGCTTTGCCTCAGTGGCGAGTTCTGGCATACTTGCGCCGGCTACGCGCTACGGGATCCGCATTTTTCGCCAATGGAAATCCGCGACACCAAGCCGGTCCTTCGCGCCGGCGCCACCCGCAAGGCCGAGGCCCGGAGCGCCGTCGATTCGGCCGAGGCGGCAGCGTCGGAACCGGTCGACATTCTCAATCTGGCCGGCGTCGCCGAGACCGAGCTTTCGCCCAAGCTGCGCCAGGCGATCATGGGTCTCATGGGCGAGGTCGACTCGCTGCGCCGTCAGCTCGGCGAGGCGCAGCAGCGTATCGACTATCTCGAGCGGCTCGCTGATGAGGACCCGCTCATGCCGATCGCCAATCGGCGCGCTTTCGTGCGCGAATTGACGCGCATGATGTCCTTTGCCCAGCGCTACGGCTCGCCGGCGAGCATCGTCTATATCGACGTCAACAATCTCGGCCAGATCAACGACGACCATGCGCATGCCGCCGGCGATGCGGCGCTGCTGCAGGTCGCGCGCGTGCTGCTCGACCATGTCCGCAACACCGACGTGGTCGGCCGACTCGGCGGCGACGAACTCGGCGTGCTGCTGGTGCAGACCGACCAGGCCCTGGCCGAGCAGAAAGCGGCGCAGCTGGCCGCGGCGGTGGCGGAAAAACCCTTGCTCTGGCAGGGAAAAGAGATCCCGCTCGGCATCTCCTACGGCGTCTATTCCTTCTCCGGCGGGGAGAATGCCGGCGACGCCCTCGACGCCGCCGACCGTGCCATGTATCAGGCAAAGCGGCAGCGCGGCGCCGCGCCGGATGAGCCGGTCAGGCAATAATATCCGGTAACAGCTGGCTTTCGAGCTTGGCGATCAGGTCCTTGAGGGCGAGCTTGCGCTTCTTGAGGCGCTGCACATGCACCGGGTTGAGCGGGCCGCTCTCGGCGAGCCTGGCGATGGCCTCGTCGAGGTCGCGGTGCTCGCTCCGGAGAGCTTCGAGCCTGGCCTTGATGGCTTCGACGTCGATATCCATGAATCCGAAATGATCGCGGTGGCGGCCGGTGCTTAACAGTATAGCAAAGCGCTGCTGAGAGGGTGAGCCTCGCCAACGTCCCCAACCGGCCAAGCACGGAGCCCCCAGCATGGGCGAGCCCTCCAAGACCATCGGCATCCTGACCAGCGGCGGCGATTGCGCCGGCCTCAACGCCGCGATCCGCGCCGTGGTGAGCCGCGCCGTCCTGGGCTATGGCTGGCGCGTCCTCGGCATCCGCAACGGCACTATGGGCGTGCTGCGCCGCCCGCTCGAATTCGAGGCGCTCGACCTGCGCATCTCGACGGTCAACATCCTGCGACTCGGCGGCACCATCCTCGGCACCACCAATCGCGGCAATCCCTTCGCCTACCCCATGTCCGACGGCAGCCTGCGCGACCGCTCCGAGGAAGTCATCGCCGGGTTGCGTGAGCTCGGCATCGACGCGCTCATCGGGATCGGCGGCGATGGCAGCTTCGCCATCTTGCGCCGGTTGGCGCAGCAGGGCGGCATCAACCTCGTCGGCATCCCCAAGACCATCGACAATGATGTCGGCGCCACCGAGAACTCGATCGGTTTCCATACCGCGGTGATGGTGGCGACCGAGGCGCTCGACCGGCTGCAGCCGACCGCGGCCAGCCATGACCGCGTCATGATCCTCGAGGTGATGGGCCGCGATGCCGGCCATATCGCGCTGGCTGCGGGGATCGCCGGCGGTGCCGACGTCATCCTCGTTCCCGAGATTCCCCATACCGTCGAGAATGTCGCGGCCCATATCGAGAAAGTCCGCCGCCACGGGCGCAACTTCGCCCTCGTCGTCGTCGCCGAAGCGGTGAAGGACCACACCGGGCGCGTCGTACAGCGCCAGCATTCCAGCGGCGGCGCCAGCTATGGCGGCATTGGCAATCACTTGTGCGACGCGCTGGCGCGCCTGACCGGTGCCGAGACGCGCGTCAGCATCCTCGGCCACGGCCAGCGTGGGGGTCAGCCGACCTGGAGCGACCGCATGATCGCCTCGGCCTTCGGCGTTCACGCCGTCGACCTCATCGCCGCCGGCAGGTACGATCGCATGGTCGCCTGGCAGAACCGCGCCGTGGTCGACGTGCCGCTGGAAGAGGCGGTGGCGGCGCCGCAGCAGGTCGACCCCGACGGGGCGATGGTGCGCACCGCGCGCGGACTTGGTATTAGTCTTGGTGATGGCTGAGACCGCCGATCCGTTCTGGACCTTCACCCTGGGCTTTTACGGCCGGCCGGGCGTATCGCCCGCCTGCATTGCGCTGCAGGATCGGCATCACTGCGACGTCAACCTCGTGCTCTATGCCTGCTGGGTCGGGTTGAGCGGTCGCGGCCGGCTCGGCGCCGCCGATCTGACGAAGGCTGAAGAGACCAACACGCCTTGGCGCAATAGCGTCATCGAGCGGCTGCGCGCGGCGCGCCGGGCGCTCAAGGAGGAGGATCGCACCGGTCCGGTGCTTGAGCTCTACGAGGCGGCGAAGGCGGCGGAGCTCGCCGCCGAACGCATCGCCCAGCGCCGGTTGCAACTGCTGGCGCCGGCCGAAGCCGCGCGCCCCGAGAGCGAGCGGGCGGCCGATGCCGCCGCCAATCTCAGGCTTTATTTGCGCGGCAAGGACGCCGATGACACCGCGGCGCCGATCTTCGCCGCCATCGCCGCCGCTGCCGGGTGAGGGGACAGGGCGCCGGCGCGCTCATCGCAAAGGGGGAGAGGCACCGTGCATATCAAGGCGTTGCTGTCGGCGGCCCTGCTGCTGGCACTGGCGATCCTGCCGGCGCATGCGGGCGAGGAGCTCATCCAGCTGCCGACCCGACCGGGCGTCACCGAGCCGTTCTATCTGCTGACGCCGCCGGGACCGCCCGTCGCCAGCGTCATCCTTTTTACCGGCGGCAACGGCCTTCTCGGCAGCGCACACCGGCCGGTGCTGAACGGCAAGAATTTCCTCATCCGCAGCCGCGGCGCCTTCGCTGCCGCCGGTTTTCTCGTCGCCTCGGTCGATGCCCCGTCGGACCATCCCGACGGGCTCGAGGGCTTCCGCAGCTCGGCCGAGCACGCCCAGGACATTGCCGCGGTCATCGCCTATCTCCGCCAGAAGGCGCCGGTGCCGGTCTGGCTCATCGGCACCAGCATGGGCACGATCTCGGCGGCTAATGCCGCGGCGCGGCTCAAGACCGGCGGTTCCGACGGGCTGGTGCTGACCTCGAGCATCGTCGCGGCGAACCGGCGCACGGCGCCGATCGAGGCCACCGTCGATGTCGGCGCCATCACCGTGCCGACCCTCTTCGTCCACAACAAAGAGGATGCCTGCCCGCTCTGCCCGTTCGAGGCCGTGCCGAGACTGATGGCAGGCTTCACCCACGCCCCGAAGAAGCAGCTGATCGCGGTCAGCGGTGGCAGCCCGCCCGAGAGCGCCCCCTGCGAGGCGCTGGCGCGTCACGGCTATTTCGGCATCGAGGACGAGGTCGTCGGCGATATCGTCCGCTGGATCAAAGGCGCGTAGCCGCGCCGGCGACCCCCGTCGGTAAACCCTGTCGCTCGCCCATCGCCGTGCTTTTCCCGGCTCTCGACCACGGATTGAGAAGACTCGACCGATGTGGCAGTTCCGCCACGCCCGGTCGGAAATCGCGCCGCGCCCTTTTTTGCCCTGAGTCAAAGGACCACGAGGCGATGGAGGATTTCGGCGGATATCCGCTGGGAGGCGGTCGTGAAGGGATTGAGCGAATATCGCGAAGTGGCGTTGCGCTTCAAGGCGCTGGCTGAGTACGGGCCGGAACGGGAGGTGCGGGCGGAATTGAAGCGGCTCTCGGCTGAGATGGCCGCCTGGATCGTTGCCGCCGAAATCAAGGCGATGACCGCGGAGGAAGCCCCGGTCGTGACGATCAGCGAGGCTGACGGTCCATCGCGTTGGCGCTGGCGCTGGTGGCGAGCCGGGTGGTGGCCGAGGCGCCCAAGCTACGCCGCGCCGGCGTAGGCGAGCCTGAACAAAGCGCCGGCGAAGGGATTTTCTCAGGCATCGGGCCGCGTCGAGGTGGACCCCATTCTCACGCCACCGTATGTGCACATTTCGAAAAACCCGCTGACTCCCATCTCTGTTTCCGTCATTCCCGCGAAAGCGGGAAGCGATAACCGCACCGCGCGCCTGCCATAGCGGGCGAATTTGCGGCAGAATGCTGGGACTTCTGGTCCAGGGAGGGGATGATGAAGCTGGTGCTCTTCCGCCACGAAGCCGCGCGCGAACCTCTGCCCGGGCTCCTCACGGAGCGCGGTGTCGTCGACATCGCCGGCGCCGTGAAGCAGAGCTACACGCCGCAGCTGACGATGCAGGGAATCATCGATGATTTCGACAGGCTGCGGCCGGCCCTCGAGGAGCTCGCGGCGCGCGGCGCGGCGCTGCCGCTGAACCGGCTCCTTTTGTGCCCGCCGCTGCCGCGGCCGGGCAAGATCCTCGCTTGCATTGCGAACTACTGGGAGCATGCGCAGCGTGAGCCGCGGCCGCTCAGCATGTTCCTCAAGAATCCGGATGCGGTGGTGGGGCCCGGTGACACGATCATGTTGCCCGAATTCACCCTGCCCTGGATCTTCATGCATGAGGCCGAGCTTGCCATCGTCATCAAAGGCCCGGCGAAGAAGGTGCCGCGCGCGAACTGGCGGAGCGCCGTGTTCGGCTACACCGCGATGATCGACGTGTCGGCACGCGGCGACGGGCGTCGGACCTGGCCGGTTGGGCCGCCGGCGAGCTGGCTCGGCAAGTCCTTCGATACCTTCGCGCCGCTGGGCCCCTGCATCGCCACCGCCGACGAGATTCCCGAGCCGAACGATCTCATCGTGCGCTTCTGGAACGACGGCCAGCTGCGTCACAACTACAATACCGACGATATGGAGCACCCGGTGCCGGAACTCATCGAGTTCGCCACCGCGGTGATGACGATGAACTCCGGCGACGTCATCGCTTGCGGCACCAATCACGAGGGCTTGGGCGCGTTGCAGGACGGCGAGACGGTGGAGATCGAGATCGACAAGATCGGCCGCATGACGCTGAAGGTCGCCGATCCCCTGAAGCGCCGCTGGGAACGCGGCGTCTATATGGGCGCGGATTCGACCAATCCGGAGGCCGTCAGACGCCACCGGCCGAAGCCGACACTCGGGAGCTAGTCTCCTCCATCAGCGTGGCAAGCAGTGGCGCGATGGAGTAGAGTGAATTCACGGTTCATCCTAAGCGAGCCGTGCTTCTCAAAACGGAAATAACGCAAGGGCGCTGAAAGAGCACCTTTCGATCGACAGCGACAGAGCTACACGTTCGAGCCGGTGGCGGGACAGGGCTGCCCCGGGACATCGTGGCGTCAGCGCAAGGCTGTTTGGTCGTTCACGCATCTTTTCGGGCAATAGGCAAGAGCGCCGCGTGTCTTTGGTGTAGCCGCACCCGTCCCCCGCATCGAACAGATCGGGGAGACCGCCATGAGCACGACCGATGGTCTCGGCAGGTCGACGCTTCCGGCCAGCCATGTTCTGGGGCGCAAGCTCGACAGCATTCCCTTCAGCACCTACCACCTGACGGTCATCTTGGTGCTTGGCACCGTCGGCTTCGTCGAGGGCTACGATCTCGCTCTCGGCGGCTCGCTGCTGGTGCTGGCCAAGCAGCCGCTGCAGCTCACCGCCGAGCAAATCCGCTGGCTCGCCGTCGCACCGATTCTCATGGTTGTCGTGGGCGGCTATATCGCTTCGGCGATGTCCGACCGCATCAGCCGCAAGATGGTGATGCAGCTCGGCGTGGTCGTCAGCACCTTTTTCACGCTGATGATACCCGTGGCGCAGAGCGGCGCGCAGCTCATCCTCATCCGCTTGCTTACCGGCATTGGCCTGGGCTTCGCCGTTTCGGCCCCCTTCCCGATCGCGGCCGAGCTCATGCCGAAGCAGCACCGGCGTACCTATGGCGCGATCTTCGAGGTCATGCTGGCGAGCGCCTTCACCCTGCTGCCTTTCATCGGCTTCCTGCTTGCCGGCAATCCGAACGGCTTCCGGCTGATCGCGCTGCCGGGCGGGCTTGCCTTGGGGATCGTGCCATTGCTGGTGCATTTTGGCCTGCCGGAGAGCCCGCGTTGGTATCTCAGAAGGGGCGACCCGCAAGCCGCGGTCGAGACGGTCAATCGGATGATCGAGCGGTGCGGCAATCGCGTGCCGCCGCTGGCCGTCGCCGATCTCGGCCCCGATCTCGACGCGGCGCGCGAGGCGCTTCCGCCCTTCACGGCGCTGTTCCGCAGAGGCCAGCTGCGCTGGACCGTGGTGGGCATCCTTTGCGGCGCGGCTGCCGCGAGCGCCTATTACTGCACGGCGATCCTGCTGCCGAAGGCGCTGGTCGATCAAGGCGCGGCCGTCGGGTTGAGTTTTGGGCTCAGCACCTTGCTGTTCGTGGTGACGATCCCGGGCAAGTTGTTCACCGGCTTTATCATGGAGGTCATCGGCCGCCGCTGGACCATCACCTATTGCCTCGCCGGCGCTATCCCCGGCTTGGCCTTGATGGGCATGGCGCACAACACCGGTTCCTATGCGACGGTGGCGATGACCGCGGGCGCGATCATCACCGGCCTTACCGTGCTGTCCTCCTTCACCGCCGTCCGCGTCTATCTTTCCGAGCAGTTCCCCACCGCGCTGCGCGGCCGCGGGCATTTCTTCGGCGAGGCGACCGCGCGTGTGTTCTCGGGGGTGCTGGCGCCGTTCCTGTTGGAGCCTTACACCGGCAATCCGACAGTGTTCTTCGGCTCGATCATGGTGGTGGTGGCGCTTGGTGCCTGCGTGCCGCTGCTCTTCGGCAAGGAAACCGTCGGCCAGCTCGAGCTGGTCACCGAGCGGCGCGAGGGGCGGCGGCGAGCCGCGGAGCCGGTCCTTTAGAGCAAATCGATGGGGAGGAAGCTCCCAATTCTTCGTCGTCTTCGCAAAAGCGTTAGGGTATGCAGACGTCTTCAAAAGTATTGCCATTGCAGTAAATTTCCTGCCGTCCCCGCGAAAGCGGGGACCCAGAGCACGCGCCCCGATCATCACGTCTGAGGCTCTGGATGCCCGCTTTCGCGGGCAAGGCGATGGTGGGAGATATGTGCGTTCCCTAGCTGTGCACCAGCCGACTGAAACACCATTGATTCGACGGGCGAATCCCGCATGATTCGCACGTCGGCCCGCGACTGCCGATGGGCGTTCGGTGGTGCCGAGATCAGCGAGGTCCGCCATGAATGCGCGCGCGAACCGGCCCGGCATCGAGCGTCCGATCCCGTCGATGCCGTCCAGTCTCTGGGGCAGCGACGCCATTGCCGAGATGCTGCGGGCGCTCGGCATTCGCTACGTCGCCTTGAATCCGGGCGCAAGCTACCGCGGTCTGCACGACAGTCTGGTGAACCATCTCGGCAATGAAGCGCCGCAGATGCTGCTCTGTCTCCACGAGGAGCACGCGGTTGCCATCGCCCATGGCTATGCCAAGGTCGCCGGCGAGCGCATGGCCGCGATCCTGCACAGCAATGTCGGGCTGATGCACGGCACCATGGCGATCTTCAATGCGTGGTGCGATCGGGTGCCGGTGCTGATCCTGGGCGCCACCGGTCCCGTCGATGCGGCGCGCCGGCGCCCCTGGATCGATTGGCTGCACACCGCGGCGGATCAGGCGGCGCTGGTGCGGCCTTATGTGAAGTGGGACAACCAGCCTGCCTCGATCGAAGCCGCCATCGAGGCGTTGCTGCGCGCCGATCAATACGCGCGCACCGCGCCGCAGGGGCCGGTCTATCTCTGCTTTGACCAGAGCCTGCAGGAGGCGCGCATCGACGCAATGCCGGCCCTGCCGGAGCTGCGGCGCTTCCAACCGCCGGCGCCGCCCGCGCCCGACCGCCAAGCCCTGGCGCAGACGGCTGCGCTGCTCCGCAACGCCGTCGCCCCGGCGATCCTTGCCGGACGCCTCTCGCGCCAACCTGCCGACTGGGCGCGGCGCGTAGCGCTCGCCGAGGGCTTGCATGCCCGCGTCATCACCAGCCTCAAGCTCGGCGCCGCGTTTCCAACCGATCATCCGCTGCATGCGGGAAGACCGAGCCTTTTCCTCGATGAGGCGAGTGCCGCGGCGATCCGTGCGGCGGATGTCGTGCTGAGCCTCGATTGGCTCGACCTCGCCGGCGCGCTGAAGCAGGCCGGCGGCGCGGCGACGGCGCGGATCATTCAGGTCTCGATGGACCATCAGCTCCATAATGGCTGGGGCATGGAGCACCAGGCGCTGCCGCCCGCCGATATCCATCTGGCCTGCGAGCCGGACACCGCCCTCCATGCGGTCGCCGATCTCTTGGGCGTTGGACCAGGGAGCCTTCCGGAAGAGACCGCGACGGCGCCGGCCTTTGGACCCCCGCCTGACGATGCGCCGCTGGATATGTCGACGCTCGCCGCGGCGCTGGGCCAGGCTCTCGCCGGCGAGCGCGTTTCCTTTGTGCGCTTGCCGCTGGGTTGGCGCGGGGAGAGTTGGCATTTCCGCCATCCGCTCGACTTTCTCGGCGGTGATGGCGGCGCCGGGATCGGATCGGGTCCGGGCATGCTGATCGGTGCCGCGCTCGCTTTGCGGGACAGCGGGCGCTTGCCGGTGGCGGTGCTCGGCGATGGCGATTTTCTCATGAGCTGCTCGGCCTTCTGGACGGCGGCGCATTACCGCATCCCGCTCATCGCCGTCATCGCCAACAACCGATCCTTCTACAACGACGAAGTCCATCAGGAGCGTATCGCCCGAATGCGCGAGCGGCCGGTCGAGAACAAATGGATCGGCCAGCAGATCGGCGATCCCGAGATCGATCTCGCCGCGCTCGCCCGCGCTCAGGGCCTTGCCGGTCTTGGCCCGGTGCGCACGCCGCGTGATCTCGCGGACGCGGCGCGCGAGGCGGTGAGGCTCGCCCGCGCCGGCGGCGCGGTCGTCATCGACGCGCGCGTGCTCCCCGGTTACGACGCCGCGGCGGCCGCCCGCGTGGCACGGGGCTGAACGAGCGTCGCAAAGCGTGGAGGCAGTAATGCAGGATCCGACGACCGCGAGAGAGCTCAAGATGTATTCGGACTACAAAAGCCCATACGCATTCCTCGCGTTCGATCCGGCGTTCGCGCTCGAAACGCGCTTCAACCTGCGTCTGCGGTGGAAGCCCTTTCAGCTGCGCATCAAGGGGTCGGGGCAGCGGAGCCTCTATTCCGAATACAAGGTGAAGTACTCCTACATGGACGCGCGCCGCTGGGCCAACAAGCGTGGCGGCATCATCCTGAAGGGACCGCTGAAGATCTATGACACGACGCCGGCGCTGATCGGCGGGCTGTTCGCGGAACGTCATGGGAAGCTGCTCGAGTACAGCCGCACCGCTTTCGAGCGATTCTTCCGGCGCGAGTTTGAAGCCGATCAGCCGGACGCGGTTGCCGCGCTTGTGGCGAGTATCGGGCTTTCGGAAATGGCCTACCGTCACTATCTCGCGGGCGATGGGCAAGCCGCCTATGAAGCGGCACAGGCGGAAGCCGCCGCCGACCGTGTCTTCGGCGTGCCGATGTTCGTCTTCGAGGGCGAGCAATTCTGGGGGTACGATCGGATCGGGCTGCTCGAAGAGCGCTTGGCGGAAGCCGGGTTGACGCTCGACCCGCGCAGCGCCGCGCGATCCCGGAGCAGATCATGAGCACAGCGCTGCCGATGTTGAGCGGCTATCGGGTTCTGGACATCACCCAATTCGTGGCCGGCCCGACCTGCACCCGCATCCTCGCCGAGCTGGGCGCCGAGGTGATCAAGGTGGAAATGGCGCCGGCGGGCGATCGGGGGCGATTTTCCGGCGACAAGCCGCGGTCGCCGGAATACAAGCAATCGTCGCAGAGCACCTACTACTTTCAGCACAATCACTCGAAGAAAAGCCTGGCGCTCAATTTCAGGCATCCGCGCGGCCCCGAGCTCATCCGGTCGATAATCCCCAAAATCGACGTGCTGGTGGAAAACTTCACGCCCGGGGTCATGGAGCGGCTCGGCTTGTCCTACGATGTGCTGAGCCGCCTCAATCCGAAACTCGTCATGTGCTCGATTTCTTTGGCCGGCCAATCGGGGCCGCTCAGCCGGAAGCCTGGCTTCGACTACATGGGCGCTGCCTATGCGGGCGTGACGGCGCTCATCGGTGAGCCCGACCGTGCGCCGGTGCAGCTCCCGATCACCCTCGGCGACGGGAGCACCGGCCTCGCCGCGGCCATGGCCATCGGCTTCGCGCTGCTCCATCGCGAGCGGACCGGCGAGGGTCAATATGTCGAGACCTCACTCGTCGATACCTATTTCCACATGCATGAAGTCAACGTCCCCAAGCTCGCGCTGCGGGGCGCCCGCTTCGCCCCGCAGCGCCGGGGATCGCTGCATCCCGACGGCGGACCGACAGGCGTGTTTCGGGCTTGCGACGGTGGGTTCATCTCGATCATGGTCCTGCCGCATCAATGGCCGCAGCTGGTGCGTGCGATGAACATGCCCGAGCTGGCGGAAGATTCGCGTTTCAACACGCCGCGCGCCCGGCGCGATAACAACGTGTCGCTCGGCGCCATCATCGAGAGGTGGCTTGGCGGTTTTCCGTCACGCGACGTCGCGATCCAAGAACTGGAGAAGCATCGGATTCCGTGCGCGCCGGTGCTGACGCTCGCCGAGGCGATGGCTCATCCCCATCTTCGCGAGCGCCGCACCGTGCGGCGCGTAAACGACCCGGCGATCGGCGAGTTCGATATTCCCGGCCTGCCGGCAAAGTTCTCACGCTGGCCCGAGCGGACCGAGCTCGCGGCGGATTTGCTCGGCGAGCACAATGAAGAGATCCTGAAGGGCCTGCTCGACTATTCGGACGCCGATATCGCCGCTTTGTATCAAGACGAAGTCCTGGTGCGCGATCGCCTTTTGGACGATCGGGAGAGAACCCGCGGCGCGCGGCCGGAACTCGGCGCGCGCTAGCCCGCCGGCATCAGCACGAGCCTTGGTCCCCTGCCGGCCTTGTGACGGCGCCAGGCTTCTTCGATCGTGTCGAGCGGCTGTATCGCCATGTCGATCTCGATCCGGCCGGCAGTCGCGTGGCGGCAGAGCAGTTCGTACGCCGCTGCCTGCTCTCTCAGCGGGGCGTGGTAATAGGCAAAGCCGAGAACGTCGAGCGAAGCCTTGCGCGTGGTTTGGCCGCGCAGAAAAATGCCGGGCGCCAGCAGCGAGCTGATCTGCACCAGGCGGCCGCCGACGGCCATCGCCGGCAAGGCGGTCTCGGCGGGCTGGCCGTTGAGAAAATCGATGACGACGTCGATCTCCGCTCCGGCCGTGTCGCAAAGCGCGGCCGGCAGGTCGGGGGTCGCATCCAGCTTGATGACCGCATCGGCGCCGAGCCGTTGCGCCCGGATCAGGGCTTCCGGATTGCGCCCCGCGGCAATCACCCGTCCGGCGCCGAGCAGCTTTGCCGCCGACACCGCGATCAATCCCGATGCGCCCGTCGCGCCCAGGATCAACACGGTCTCGCCCGGGCGAACCCGCGCTCTCCAGGACAGCGCCAGCCATGCGGCAAGCCCGGCATTTCCCAAGGCGGCGGCAAGCGAATCCGGGACCGTGTCGGGAACGGGCAAACCCCGTTCCGGCCGGACCAGCGCGCGCTCCGCCAGCGAGCCGAAAGGCGACAGGATGCTGCTGGCATTGAAGAAACAGCGCTCTCCCGACGCGGTCTCGGCGACCGCCTCTTTTCCCGCGACAAAGGCGGCGGCGTCGGGCGAGAGATAGTGCCGTCGCTCGGCCACGGCGACATCGAGATGCGTGAGGGCGGCCGCGCGGACGGCGACCACCATGCCGTCCGACGTCGCGCTCGGCTCATCGAAATCGCCATAGACCGGCGGATCCTTTCCCCTGACGACCGCTGCTTTCACGAAATCCTCCCTGGTGACGAATTTTTCGCCGAGGCGTATTATTTTCGCGCGATGCGCCCTGGCAACGGCGCTGTTCCTCTCCAGGTCGGATCGTTCCTGCGCTTCTTGCGCGCGTCAACCGCGACGGAGCCTCGCCATGAGCCGCACCTACCAGGTGATTGATGCCGACGGCCACGTGTTGGAGCCGTTCACGCTGTGGAACGATTATATGGATCCCGCCTATCGCGAGCGTGCGCCGAAACTGGTCAAGGATCGGGACGGCAAGCAGCGCCTGTTGCTGGAAGAGCAGATTCTCGGCAGCAAGGCCGGCTTTGGCGGGATCGGCGGCATCGGTGCGCGCCAAGGCCTGGTCGCGGCCGACGCGATGGAATACCAGGACGGGCGCAAGGGCGGCTTCGATCCGCATGCCCGCATCCCGGACATGGATCTGGACGGCATCGACGCCGCTTTCCTTTATCCGAGCCTCGGTCTCTTTGCCGGCGCGGTGCACGATCCGGGCTTCGCCGGAGCGATGTGCCGGGCCTATAACCGCTGGCTCGCCGATTATTGCAAACCCTATCCGGACCGCCTCTTCGGTATCGCCATGCTGCCGATGCAATCGGTCGACGCGGCGATCGAGGAGATGCGCTTCGCGCGCCGCGAGCTCGGCTTCCGCGGCGGTTTCCTGCGGCCCAATCCCTATAACGACCGCAAGCTGCACGATCCCGCCTATGAGCCGTTCTGGAGCGCGGCCGAAGATCTCGACGTCGCCATCGGCCTGCATGAGGGCGGCAATAGCGGCATGCCGACCGTCGGCATCGACCGCTTCGATGGCCGCGGCGCGCAGCACATCATCTCGCACACCATGGAGATGATGCTGGCCTGCATGAGCGTGATCTGGGGCGGCGTCGTCGAGCGCCACCCGAAGCTGCGCATCGGCTTCCTCGAATCCGGCGGCGGCTGGATCGCGCCCTGGCTCGACCGCATGGATCGCCATTTCGATGACAAAGGGTTCAACGATTCCAAGCTGAAGACGCGGCCCAGCGAATTGTTCCAGCGCAATTGCTGGATCTCCTTCGAGCCGGTCGAAGGCAGCATCGGCGTCCTCGCGGAGTATATCGGCCCGCACAAGATCCTGTGGGCGACCGATTACC
>Ga0335073_10001170_pt1 | contig 34927 bp, 30 predicted proteins | sample Lox_Sample_22_FD_207093 | JGI IMG/M metagenome (GOLD analysis project Ga0335073, IMG submission 207093) | Soil microbial communities from Loxahatchee National Wildlife Refuge, Florida, United States - Lox_Sample_2.2 | ecosystem: Environmental > Terrestrial > Soil > Wetlands | place: USA... | reverse complement strand
CCGAAGCCGCGGCCCCAGAACACGCTGCCGTCGCTCAGCACCAGGGCGGCGGTCGCGCCGGACGGCGCCTCGCCAGCACAGACGGCCGGCTCCGTTGTCGCTTCGCCGCGCGGCTCGGCCGTGAGGTCCGCCAGAGTCAGGCCGGTGGCCGCGATAACCGCGCTCCAGTGACGCGAGGGGACCGCGGCCGCCTGTCGCCATTTGCGCACGGCCTCGGTCGATACGCCGGTCAGGCGCGCCGCCGCGTCTGCGCCACCGAGACGGTCGATAATGTCTTCCACGGTCGCCATCGGCACCATGGTAGTGGGAGAATGTTTCCGCTGACAAGAGTGGCGGGGGCAGCGCCGGAAAAAATTTCCACCGACCACGCCGAAGCTCTGCGTCCCTGCCGTCCCGATGCGTCTGCGCCGCTTCCCTCCCGCCCCGCCGCGCGCGCCATTGACCGTCGTTCAGGGTACGCCCCGCACCCATTCCATCAGTGTGTCGGGTTCGCGCTCTTCGTTGCGGCTGCCATTGGTATGCTCCACGGCGCGGAAACCACGTGCGGTGTAGAAGCGCAGCGCCTGGGCGTTGCGCTGAAATACCCACAGGCGGAGCGCTGCCTGTCCCGCCATCGCCTGAGACAACAGGGCGGTTCCGAGCCCCGCGCGGTGGCGGTCGGGGCGAATATACAGATGGTCCACCCAGCCGGCCCGCCATGCGCAGAATCCATCGAGCGACGCTTCCCCTGCCACCCAAACAGTATTGTTCGGCCATACGCGGTCGTGAAAGTATGCAAGCTCCTCGGCCGGGCTGTGCAGGCGGGGCAGATATGGCAGGCACGTCTCGCGCACCAGCCGGAACAAGCGAGCGATGGGTTCGATGTCGGCCGGCCTGGCCGAACGGATGCGGGGCGCAATGCTCTTGCGGCGGCTTACCATGACAGCCGCCTAGCTAGCGCGGTGCCATCCGCAGCGCGCCGTCCAGGCGGATGATCTCGCCATTGAGGAACCGGTTGGCGGCGATATGGGCCACCAGCGTCGCGTATTCCTCGGGGCGGCCCAGCCGCGGCGGGTACGGAACGCTGGCGGCCAGGCTCTGCTGCACCTCGACAGGCAACCCCGCCACCATCGGCGTCTCGAACAAGCCGGGCGCGATTGTCACCACCCGCACGCCGAACCGCGCCAACTCACGCGCGGCAGGAAGCGTCAGGCTCGCCACCCCACCCTTCGACGCCGCATAGGCGGCTTGCCCGACCTGTCCCTCAAAGGCCGCGATCGACGCGGTATTGACGATCAGCCCACGCTCACCGTCCTCCAGCGGGTCCAGAGCGCACATCGCCGCCGCCGCCAGCCGCAGCAGGTTGAAGGTGCCGATCAGGTTGACGCGGATCACGCGCTCGAACGCCTCCAGCGGCGACGGTCCATCGCGCCCGACGATCCGCCCGGCGGTGCCGATGCCGGCACAGTTGACCAGGACACGCTCGATGCCGTTGGCGGCGCGGAGTTCTTCCAGCGCTGCTTCGGCTGCCTGGGCGTCGGCCACGTCGCAGGCCGCGGCCGCGCCGCCGATCCGCGCCGCGGTCGCCGTGGCGGCATCGCGGCTGATGTCGAGCACGCCAACCCGGCAACCCGATGCCGCCAGCAACGCCGCCGTCGCCGCACCCAGGCCCGAGCCGCCGCCGGTCACCACCGCCGCCTGTCCTTGCAGAAGCATCAGCGTCTCCTTCCCGTCCTGCCGTTGCGCTTCCTCCTGTCATTTCGCAGGTGGGGACGCAATCCAGGCTCCGACCCACCGGTGGCGGTGGGCGGTCGCGCGGCCGCGCATTAGTTTGCCGCACAACCAGCTTGCGCCCGTCACGAAGCCGCGTCATCGTATCGACCATGACCTTGCTCAGGCTGCCACCGACGCAGCTCGGCCGGTTCGCCGACAGCGTTTGCTTCCATCTTCGCCGCGCGCACGAGCTGACGCAGCAACAGGCCTCGGCGGCTCTGGCCGACATCGGACTGCTGCCGATCCACGCCGAGGTGCTGGGCTTCATCAACGACAATCCCGGCACCATCCCGTCGGTGGTCGCCGATTCGCTTGGCCGGGACCGTTCCAGCGTCACCGGCATCCTGCGCACCCTGTTCGACCAGGGGTTGATCGATCGGACCCGCACCATCCGCGACCGCCGCGCGGCATTGCTGGCGATCACGCCGGCAGGGGCGGCTCTGCTGCAACGCATGCTGGACCGCATCAACACCAGCGAGGCGACGCTTGACCGCATCCTGGGGCAGGACAAGCCTGCCTTCCTCGATCAATTGCGCCGCATCACCGTGGCGCTGACAGTGGAGGACTCCTCCGATGGCCGAGGCGATGTCCTATGAGCAATCCTATGCGGCGTGGCAGCGCAATCCCGGAGAATGGTGGGCCGCCGCGGCCGCGGGCGTCGCATGGGACAAGCGCTGGGACCGCGTCTTTGATGCCTCGCTCGGCCCGTACGGCCAGTGGTTCGCCGGCGGACGGCTGAACACCTGCTACAATTGCATCGACCGCCATGTCGCCGCCGGCCGCGGCGAGCAATTCGCGCTGATCTGGGACAGCGCGATGACCGGGCGGATCGAGACCTTCACCTATGCGCAAATGCAGCGGCGTACCGCGAAATTCGCCGGCGCGCTGGCGAAGCTCGGGGTCGGGCGTGGTGACCGGGTGGTGATCTACCTGCCGATGGTGCCGGAGGCGGCCGTCGCAATGCTCGGCTGCGCGCGGCTCGGCGCGATCCATTCGGTGGTGTTCGGCGGCTTTGCCGCGGCGGAACTCGCCAGCCGCATCGCCGATGCGCGCCCCAAGGTGATCGTATCAGCGTCGTGCGGTCTCGAGCCCGGCCGCGTCGTGCATTACAAGCCATTGCTCGATGCCGCGATCGCCATGTCGCCGCACAAGCCGGAAGCCTGCCTGATCCTGCAACGCGAGCAATCACCCTGCGCATTGGCCCCGGGCCGTGACATCGACCTGGCGGAAGCGGAGGCTGCCGGGGCGCCGCACGATTGCGTGCCGGTGGCGGCGACCGACCCGCTGTACATCCTCTACACTTCGGGAACCACCGGCCGGCCGAAAGGCGTGGTACGCGACAATGGCGGGCATGCCGTCGCACTGTGGAACTCGATGCGCATGATCTACGGTGTCGACGTCGGCGACGTCTATTGGGCAGCGTCGGATGTCGGCTGGGTGGTCGGCCACAGCTACATCGTCTACGCGCCGTTGCTGCGCGGGTGCACGTCCATCATGTACGAAGGCAAACCGGTCGGCACGCCAGATGCCGGCGCATTCTGGCGCGTGATCGCGCAGCACGGCGTCAAGGTATTGTTCACGGCGCCCACGGCGATGCGCGCGATCAAGCAGCAGGATCCGGAGGGCAGGTTCCTCGCCAGACACGACCTGGCAAGACTGGAGGCCTTGTTCCTGGCCGGTGAGCGCTGCGACCCGCCCACCGCCGAATGGGCGGCGGCGCTGCTGCGTCGGCCGGTGGTCGATCACTGGTGGCAGACCGAGACTGGCTGGGCAATCACCAGCGGCTTCCGAGCATTCGGCTTGTTCCCCTTCCATCCGGGTTCCGGCGGGCGGCCCTGCCCCGGCCACGAGCTGCAAGTGCTGGATGACGACGGCCACCTGATGCCGCGCGGCCAGAGCGGGAATTTGTGTGTCAAGCTGCCGTTGCCGCCAGGGTGCGCGCCGACGCTGTGGCAGAACGATGCTGGCTATCGCGCCGCCTACCTCGCCGACTTCCCCGGCTGGTACCGCACCGGCGATGCCGGTGTGATCGATCCCGACGGCGATGTCTCCGTGATGGGCCGCACCGACGACGTGATCAACGTCGCCGGCCACCGCCTGTCCACTGGCCAGATGGAGGAAGTGCTCGCGTCTCACATCGATGTCGCGGAATGCGCGGTGGTCGGAGCGAGGGATACCCTGAAGGGGCAGGCGCCGATCGGGCTGGTGGTGTTGAAAGCCGGTGTGAACAGGCCGGAGGCGGACATCTGTGCCGAGTTGGTGGCGATGGTGCGCGAGCGCATCGGCCCGGTGGCCTCGTTCCGCGATGCGCGGGTGGTGCCGCGGCTGCCGAAGACGCGATCGGGCAAGATCCTGCGTGCCAGCATCCGCCGCATCGCCGATGGCGAGACCGTGCCGGTGCCGCCGACGATCGAAGACCCGGCCGCGCTTGACGAGGTCGGGCGAGTGCTCCGCAGCGAAACTCATGCTGACTGACGCCTTGCATCGATCGACAGCCATGGGAATGAGCCGCGTGAATCGTGTCATCGCCGGCAGCGCAGCGACGCAGCATCCGTGTTCGCGTGGGCCCACGGACGTTCGCGCATCACCTCGACCTGGATGTGCTTCGGTCCCTCCGGAGCCGCGCAATGACCGAGGGTGGTCCATGTCGTACTGCTCTGAAGCCGGCTGCTAACGTGGCGACATCCGGCGCTATGCTCTGGCGTGGTCCGGACAGCGGTCCGCCATCATTGGGAGGACACCCGCGGCCATGAACGAACTTCGCGGCAAGACCGCTTTCATCACCGGCTCGACCGACGGCGTCGGCCGGGTGGTCGCTCTACGGCTCGCGGCCGCTGGCGCGCGCGTTTTGGTGCACGGGCGCGACCAGGCACGCGGCGCCCGGGCGGTGGCGGAGATCGCCGAGGCCGGCGGCAGCGCCAGGTTCCTTGCCGCCGATCTCGCCTCGCTCGCGGAGGTGCGGCGGCTTGCCGATGCCGTCATCGCGGCAGAGGATCGGCTCGACATCCTGGTCAACAACGCCGGCATCGGCACCGCAGGCGCATCCCGCCAGACCAGCGCCGACGGCCACGAGTTGCGCTTCGCAGTCAACTACCTCGCGGGTTTCCTGCTGACGCACCGCCTGCTGCCATCGCTGCGCAAAGGCGCGCCTGCCCGCATCGTCAATGTCGCATCGGCAGGGCAACAGGCGATCGATTTCGACGACGTCATGCTGACACGCGGCTATTCCGGCGCACGCGCCTACTGCCAGAGCAAACTGGCTCAGATCATGTTCACCATGGAGCTGGCGCAGGCGCTGGCAGGCACCGGGGTGATCGTGAACGCACTGCATCCCGCCACCTACATGGACACTACGATGGTGCGTCGCGCGGGCGTCACGCCGATCAGTACGGTGGAGGAAGGCGCCGAGGCGATCTGGCAGCTTGCGGTCGCGCCCGGGATTGCAGGCGTCAGCGGCCGCTACTTCAACGGTCTGCGCGAAGCTCGGGCGGCAGCGCAGGCCTACGATGCCGATGCGCGCCGGCGCCTGTGGGCGCTCAGTGTCTCGTTGACCGGGGCGGTTGATGCGGGAGGTTGACACGCGCGGCCTGCGGGCGTTCCGGTAGCGAACCTTCCCCCCTTGCCTGATCGACATGATACGCACGGCACGCGTTGCAATCTGGAAAGGAAGTCCATGTCCCAGCCTCTTCGCGGCGCCGATATCGTCATGCGCTGCCTCGAACAAGCCGGCCACAAGACGATCTTCGCATTGTCGGGCAACCACATCATGTCGTTGTTCGATGCCGCGATCGGCACGTCGATCGACCTGGTGCATACGCGCCATGAGGCTGCGGCGGTACACGCTGCGGATGCCTGGGGGCGCCTGACGGGCCGGCCCGGCATCGCCATGGTCACGGGCGGTCCCGGCCATGCCAATGCCACTCCGGCGCTGATGACCGCATTGGGCCAGGAATCGCCTCTCGTGCTGCTATCCGGCCACACCGAAACGACGCAGCTTGGCCGCGGCGGCTTCCAGGAACTGCGGCAGGCGGAGATGGCCGCTCCGGTCAGCAAGGCGTCATGGACCGCGGGCTCGGCCGAGACGCTCGGCACCGACATTGCCAAGGCGATCCGCATCGCCAGCTCCGGCCGCCCCGGTCCGGTGCATCTCAGCCTGCCTTCGGATCTGTTGGATGCGCATGTCGCCGACAACGCGGCGGTGTGGCCGGAGCAATCCGATTTCATCGCCGCTCCGATCGCGTTGCACGATGCGGCGGCAGACGCGGTGCTGGAAATCATCGCAGGCGCGGCGCGCCCGCTGCTGATTGCCGGACCGCATCTGGCCAATCCTCCCGGCCGGACATTGCTGGCGCGGCTGGAACAGGGGTTGCAGGTGCCGACGTGCATCATGGAAAGTCCACGCGGCTTCAACGACGCCACACTCGGCACGTTCAACGAGCTGATACGCCGCGTCGATCTCATCGTATTGCTCGGCAAGGCGTTCGACTTCACCTTGAAATTCGCGGCGGCGCCGTGGATCGATCCCGCCTGTCGCGTCGTCTCGATTGATCCCGAAGGCACGTTGGTGGAGCGTGCTGCGCGCGAAACCGGCGCCCGCTTCGCGTTCGGCTGCGTGGCGGACACGTACCCCGCCGGGGCAGCGCTGTTGCGCCGCGCCCCCGGCCGCATCGTTGACCGCGAGGCCTGGCTGGCGGAGGCGCAAGCTGAGTTCACCAATCGCCCGGCGTCGTGGACGCAGCTCGCATCGAACACGCCGGGCAAGCTCCACGCGATCGAGGTGTTTCGCGCCTTGAAGCCGTTCGTGGCACGCGATCCGAATACCGTCCTGATCTGCGATGGCGGTGAGTTCGCGCAATGGGGCCAGAGCGTATTGCCCGTCCCGCCGCGCCGCATGATCAACGGCGTTACCGGCGCCATCGGCAGTTCGCTGCCGATGGCGATCGCCTCGCGGCTGGTGGAACCCAGGGCGCCGGTCTTCGCCGTGCTCGGCGACGGCACGTTTGGCTTCCACATGGCGGAGTTCGAGACTGCCGCGCGCCGAGGGCTGCCGTTCGTCGCCGTGGTGGGCACCGATGCGCGGTGGAACGCCGAGTACAATCTGCAGGTGCGCGACTACGGCCGCGACCGGGCAGTGGGCTGCGAACTGACGGCCGCGCGCTATGACCTGGTCGCTGCCGCCTTGGGCGGGCACGGGGAGCTGGTGGAGCGGCCGGACGACATGGCGCCTGCGATCGAACGCGCGCTGGCAAGTGGCAAGCCAGCGTGCATCAACGTGATGGTGGAGAGCATTCCGTCGCCGGTGGTGCGGAAACCGGCCCGAGATGCAGTGGCGTCGCCACCGAAGCGATAACGCGTCGGCAAGCCGGTGGCCTTGGCAAGCCACCGGTCGCAGCAAGCCGATGGTCGCAGCCCCAACGTAAGGCGAAGATCACACCGGCAGCCTGATCCTCGCTCGCAGGCCGCCCAGCGGGCTTTGCTCCAGCACAATTTCGCCGCCATGCGCGCGCACGATGTCGCGAGCAATGGTGAGGCCGAGACCGGTACCACCCGCCTCGCTGCTTTCGAACGGGCGGAACACGCTCTCCCGCCGTTCGGGTGAAATGCCCGGCCCGTCGTCATCGACCGTCACCAGTACGGCGCGCCCCTGTTGCATTGCGGCCAGTGCCACGTGACGGGCATGGCGGCGGGCATTATCGACCAGATTGGTGATGGCGCGCCGCACCGCATCGACGCGCAGCGACAAGGTCAGCGCCGCCGGCGTATCGAGCGACACATCGGCGCCGGCGCGACGGGCGCTGGCCGCGACTTCCTCCAGCACGGCGCTCAGGTTGGCAGGCTCGGCTTGCTCGGTGCTCTCACCACGGGCGAAGGCGAGATAGCCGCCGATCATGCGGTCCATCTCTTCCACGTCCGCCTGCATCTCCGCCACGTCCTGACGCACTTCGTCCTGCGCGGGCAACATCGCCAAAGCGAGTTTGAGGCGCGTCAGGGGGGTGCGCAGGTCATGCGACACGCCGGCCAGCAACTCGGTGCGCTGGACCAGGAAGCGCCGCGTCCGCTCCTGCATGCGGTTGAAGGCGGTGGCGGCCTGCCGCACCTCGGTGGCACCTTCCGGTCGGATCGGACCCAGGTCGCGTCCGCGGCCGAACGCGTCGGCGCCTGCGGCCAGACGGCGGATGCCGCGCACCTGATTGCGCATGAACAGCGCCGCGATGCCGAACACCAGCAGGGCAGTGCCGACCAGCCAGGCAACGAACAGGTAGATCGTGCCGGTGTAGAGGCGCTTGCGGGGAGCAACGACAGTCAATACGCCGTTCGGCATCTGCAAATGGATCAGCACGGATTGTGGATCGGAGACCCAGTCGGTGGTGAATGGCTGGGTGAAGGTCTGCTTCAGGGCGGCGGTCAGATCATCGTCCATCGGACCGAGAATATTGACCGGCCTGACGTTCGGCAGGGTGGCGCCGTGATCGAGCCGGAACTTCAGATCGAACCGAATATTGGCGTCGCGCAGCACCCATTCCTGATCGGCGTCGTCGGGGAACTGATGCAGCAAGTCCAGCGTGTAGGCGATCTCGTTGGTGATGCCGGCGGAAAGCCGGCGCGACACTAGATCGAGATGGCTGCCGTAGAAGATCTGCAACGCCACGGCCTGGAGCAAGATCAGAGGCACCAGGATCATCAGCAGGCTGCGGCCGAGCAATGAGCGCGGCAAGATGCGCTTGATGATCCGGGTGCCGGGGAGGCGGGCGTGCATTGCCTACGCGCCCGGTTTCAACACATAACCGCGGCCGCGCACGGTGTGCAGGAAGCGCGGCTCGCGCGGGTCGGCTTCCACCTTGCGGCGCAGGCGGGTGACCTGCACGTCGATGGCACGCTCGCCGGAATCGTCCATGCCGAGGGCGGCCGCGATATCCTCGCGCGACAGCACTTCGTTGGGCTTGGCGGCAAGGGCGGCCAGCAGTGCGGCTTCGCCGCCGGTCAGGCGCACCGGACCATCGCCGTCACGCAGCTCCTGCCGGTCGCGGTCGAAGCTGAGCGGCCCAAGCTGCACCGGCCCGGTGGGCGATTCCGGCATCGGCGGCGGGGCGCGGCGCAGCATGGCGCGGATCCGGAGCACCAGCTCGCGCGGCTCGAACGGCTTGGGGAGGTAGTCGTCGGCGCCGGCCTCGAAGCCGGCGATCCGATCCTCGGGTGCGCCACGCGCCGTCAGCAGCAGCACCGGCAGCTCATGCCCCTGCTCTTTGCGCAATGCGTCCGTCAAATCCAGGCCGTTTTCGCCAGGCATCATCACGTCCAGCACCATCAGGTCCGGATTGATGGCACGCAGCTTGGCACGAGCGTCGGCGGCGTTATCGGCGATGGTGACGCGGAAGCCCTCGCCGGCCAGATAGCGCTGCAACAGCCCTCGCAGTCTGGAATCGTCGTCCACCACCAGGATGTGTGCATCCTCCATCAGGCGCGGCCTCCATCGGATCCCTTGCCATGAATCTCGGCGACGTCACGTCGAGCCTCGTCGTCCATGATGCCTTCCATCACCGTGCGGAAGCCCGCCACAGCGGTGGCACCGGCCCTGCGATACGCGCGCGCCAGCCGAGCCATCTGCCGCTCGAACAGGCGGCGTTCCAGCGCCGCGCCCTCGGGGGTCAGGGTCAGCAGACGCTGACGGCGGTCCTCATGCCCTTGCGCCTGCGCCACATAGCCCCGATCCACCAGCGCGCCCAGCACGCGGGCGAGCGACTGCTTGGTAATACGCAGGATTCCGAGCAAGTCGGTGACGGTGATTCCCGGGTTGCGGCCGATGAAATGCAAAGCGCGGTGATGAGCCCGGCCGAACCCCATCTCTTCGAGGATGACGTCGGCCGCATTGGTGAAGTCGCGGTAGGCAAAGAACAGTAAATCCTGCGCCACCCGGATGTCTTTCTCCCGCGGAAAGGCCATATCGGCTTTGGCGTCAGGCGTCATGCGGGAGCCTCTGGGCTTGGCGGCCTCGATGCGGGGCGAGCTTGATGCCCTCGGTTTGCAGCATGACAGGTATTCCGTAAGCAGGGGTAAAATTAAGTCAGTAATATTGACGTATTCCGCCGTTCATTCTACAAAGCGGGGGCTGGTAGCAACGATATTGCGGAGGACACCGTCATGGAGCTTGTTCCTTTCGACGATCGCGACGGCAGGATCTGGTGGGACGGCAAACTTGTCCCCTGGCGCGATGCCAAGCTGCACGTGCTGTCGCATGGACTGCATTATGCCAGTGCGGTGTTCGAAGGCGAGCGGGCCTACGGCGGCAATATCTTCCGGTTGCGGGACCACACTGACCGATTGCTCAATTCCGGCCGCATTCTGGGTTTCGAGATTCCGTTCACGGCGGATGAAATCGACGCAGCCTGCCAGGAGGTGCTGGCCGCAAACGGCCTGACCAACGGCTACGTCCGGCCGATTGCCTGGCGCGGCTCGGAGATGATGGCGGTTTCCGCCCAGCAGACGAAGATCCATCTGGCAATCGCGGCGTGGCCCTGGCCAAGCTATTTTGGCGCCGAGCGCATGCAGGGCATCCGGTTGGGAATGGCCGAGTGGAAGCGCCCGTCGCCGGACACCGCGCCCACCGCGTCGAAGGCGGCCGGCCTCTACATGATCGGCACCATGTCCAAGCATAAGATCGAGGAGCAAGGGTACAACGACGCGCTGATGTTGGATTGGCGAGGCAGGGTGGCCGAGAGCACCGGGGCGAACGTGTTCTTCGTGATGGGCGGCGAGATTCACACGCCGGTGCCGGATTGCTTCCTGGACGGCATCACGCGGCGATCCGTCATGAGCCTGGCGCGGCGCCGCCAGATGACAGTGATCGAGCGGCCGATCGAACTCGAGGAGATCGATCACGCGACGGAATGCTTCCTGGCCGGCACCGCGGCGGAAGTCACGGCGGTGCGCGAGATCGCCGGGCGAACCTACACCCCTGGGCGCATCACCGAGACGCTGATGAAGGATTACGACGCACTGGTGATGCAATCGCCGCGGGACGTGGCACGCGTGGTGGCAGCTTAGCATTCGAGTTACGCTGTCATGGGGAGCGCAGCGCTCGCGATAGAGCGAGGCGCAGTCTGCCGGCGCCACGGCCGCGGCTGCCTTGGCGCATTGCTCCTCGCCATGACCGTGCAACGGGAGACGTAAGCATGCCCACTCATCCGTTTGATCTCACCGGCAAGGTCGCGCTGGTCACCGGCGGCAACAGCGGCATTGGCCTGGGCATGGCGGTCGGGCTGGCGCAGGCGGGGGCCGATATCGCGGTCTGGGGCACCAACGCGACGAAGAATGCAGCGGCCTGCGCCGAAATCGCGCGGCACGGACACCGTGTGCGGGCGTGGCAGTGCGATGTCGGCGATGAAGCCGCGGTGAACGACGCGTTTGCCGCGACCCTCGCGGCCTTCGGTCGGGTGGACGGCTGTTTCGCCAATGCCGGCGTGGGGGGACGTGGCGTTGCATCGTTCCTCGAGATGACCAGCGCCGAGTGGCATCGCGTGACCCGCGTCAACCTCGATGGCGCGTTCCATACCTTTCGCGCGGCAGCGCGGCACATGGCGCAACGCGGTGGCGGCGGGGTGCTGGTGGGCACGGCATCGCTCGCCGCCGTAGAGGCCGCACCGAGGTCGGAGCATTATGCCGCGAGCAAGGGGGGCATGATATCCATGGTCCGGGCGCTGGCGGTGGAGTTTGCCCGCCACGGCATTCGCGCACACGCGATTTTGCCAGGCTGGATCGCCACCGAGATGACCGCCAACGCATTTGCCACGGAGGGCTTCCGCACCAAGGTGGCGCCGCGCGTGCCGATGCGCCGCTGGGGCACCGGCGAGGATTTTTCCGGCATCGCAGTGTACTTGCAGAGCGACGCGTCGCGCTATCATACCGGCGATACGTTCGTCATCGACGGCGGGTATTCCTTGTTCTGAGTCCGCAGGCGCCGGCCCACACACACGTCGTTGCGATCAGCATAGCGACCAGGCCACCCGCTCGAAGTCAGGCGGCTAACGCTTGCGCACCTGACCGGGCTTGTGCCGCTTCGCTGCTTGCAACGACGCCCTCGATACGGCGGTGGCGTTTGGTTTCGCCTACTCCGCCGCCAGACGCGGTGTGAATGCCGCCACCTCAGCCCGCTCGGCGCCCGGCATTGGCTGCGGCCACCACCGATCCTCCCATTCCGAGAACAGCGGCCGCAGCTTCGGCAACACCTGCTCCGAGAACAGTTTGGTGTTGTACTTGGCGAGTTCCTTGCCCATGTTGCCGAACTGCAGCAACAGCATCAGGTGGCCGACATTCAACTCGGTTGCGACTTCGGTAAGCTGCGCCACCACCTCATCGGGCGAACCGAGAATCACATAGCCCAGATCAACGATGTCCTTCATCTCGGTGGCACGCATCCGCGACCGCGCGCCGGACGCGGAGGCGCGGCCGATCTGGCTCTCGATGCCGGCGCGTTGCGTTGCCTCGGTGATGTAGCCGGGCGGCGTCGCCCACATCGGGTCGACATGCAGGCAGCGGCCATAGAAATACTCGGCGGGTTCCCTGTACATCTCCCAGGCCTTCTCGCGCGTCTCCGCCACGCCGACGAATTGCAGGAAGCCGGCGCGGTATGGGTTGCGGTCCTTGCCCAGGCGCGCCATTTCGTTCCAGAATCCGTCCATCGTCGCCTTGCCGTCCTTGTAGCCAAAATAGGACAGGTAGGCGTAGACGTAGTCCATCTTCGCGCACCACTGCCAGGTCTCGACCGAGCCGCCGCCCGGGATCCACACCGGCGGGTGCGGCTTCTGCACCGGACGCGGCCAGATGTTCACATAGCGCTGCTGGTTATAGCGGCCGTTGAAGGCGAAGGTCTCCGGCTCCTGCCAGGCCTTCATCACCAGGTCATGCGCTTCGTAGTAGCGGTCGCGCAGCAGGGACGGGTTCTGGCCGTAAGCGTAGCAGGTGTCCATCGGCGTGCCGACCGGGAAGCCGGCGATCAGCCGGCCGCCGGAGATCACGTCGATCATGGCGAATTCTTCCGCGACGCGGGTCGGCGGATTGTACAGCGCGAGGGAATTGCCCATCACGCAGATCGCGGTATCGCGCGTGCGGCGCGACATGGCGGAGGCGATCAGGTTGGGTGACGGCATCAGGCCGTAGCCGTTGGAGTGATGCTCGTTGCAGCACACGGCGTCGAAGCCGCACTCGGCGGCATATTCCATCTCATCCATGAAGTCGTTGTACATGAGATGCGCGCGCTTCGGTTCGAACAGGGTGGAGTGAACATCCACCCAGACCGAGTGATGCTGGTCACGGAAATCGTCCGGCAGCTCGGTGTAGGGCATCAGGTGGAACCAGAGCAGTTTCATGGCGTGGGTCCGTTTCCTGGGCGTGGGATACCAGTGAGTATGACTGGATGACCGGGTGGTTCGTCAACCTTGGCGATCCTGCGCACGGTGGGCGCGTCATTCCCCATCCCCTGACAGACCCCGCCATCCGCCCTATCTTCCGGCCAACGTCCGCATCCCGCCGACTGTGGCAACCGAGGCAAAGAGGACCTTCAGCATGCTCAATCCGACCTCTCCCCTGCCCTTGAAGGACCCGACGTTGTTCCGCCAGGCCAACTGCCTCGACGGCAAATGGGTCGAGGCCGACAACGGCAAGACGATCATGGTGAAGAACCCCGCCACCGGCGAAGCCATCGGTGAGGTCCCGGCCATGGGCTCCGCCGAAACCCGCCGCGCCATCGAGGCTGCCGCCCGCGCCTATCCCGCCTGGCGCGCCATGCTGGCGAAAGAACGGGCAGCGATCCTGCGCAAACTCTCCGACCTGATGCTGGCCAACACCGAAGACCTCGCGGTGATCATGACCGCGGAACAAGGCAAGCCGCTGTCCGAAAGCAAGGGCGAAATCGCCTACGCCGCCAGCTTCATCGACTGGTTCGCCGACGAGGCGAAGCGGGTCTATGGCGACACGATTCCGCAGAACGCCAAGGGGCGCCGCATCCTTGTCCTGAAAGAGCCGATCGGCGTTTTCGCCGCGATCACGCCATGGAATTTCCCCTCAGCGATGATTACGCGGAAGGCCGGCCCTGGTTGGGCGGCCGGCTGCACCGGCGTGATCCGTCCGGCGTCGCAAACGCCATTCAGCGCACTCGCTTTGGCGGTACTGGCCGAACGCGCCGGCATGCCCCCGGGTGTGTGCAACGTGCTTACCGGGCCATCCGGGCCGATGGGCGAGGAACTCACCGCCAATCCGTTGGTGCGAAAGCTGTCGTTCACCGGCTCGACCGAGATCGGCGCGAAGCTGCTGGCGATGTGTGCGCCGACCATCAAGAAGACCAGCATGGAACTGGGCGGCAACGCGCCGTTCATCGTGTTCGATGATGCCGACCTGGATGCCGCGGTGCAGGGCGCAATGGCCAGCAAGTACCGCAACACCGGCCAGACCTGCGTCTGCGCCAATCGGCTGCTGGTGCAGGACGGCGTGTATGACGCGTTCGCCGCAAAACTGAAGGCCGCGGTGGAGGCCATGAAGGTCGGCAACGGCATGGAGCCCGGCGTGTCGCAGGGCCCGCTGATCAACGCCGACGCGGTGAAAAAAGTGGAAGAGCATATCGCCGATGCATTGCAGCGGGGCGCCAGCGTGGTAACCGGCGGCCATCGCCACAAGCTGGGCGGCACGTTCTTTGAACCCACCGTGCTCGCCAACGTGCCGCGCGACGCGATGATCTTTCGCGAGGAGACGTTCGGGCCCGTGGCACCCCTGTTCCGGTTCACGACCGAAGAAGAAGCAGTCAAGCTGGCGAACGACACCGAGTTCGGCCTGGCAGCCTACTTCTATGCCCGCGATGTGGGCCGCATCTTCCGCGTTGGCGAGGCGCTGGAATACGGGCTGATCGGCATCAACGAGGGCATCATCTCCACCGCCGAAGCGCCGTTCGGCGGGATGAAGTTCTCGGGCCTGGGACGCGAGGGTTCGAAATACGGGATCGAGGAGTATCTCGAGATCAAGTATCTTGCGGTCGGTGGCATCGGGACCTGATGGTCCGATACCGACCGGCGGCCGCCTGTGTGGTGCCGTCCGCTATGAAGCGGGCGGCACGCCGTACAGCACACCGGCAGGCGCCTGTCATGCCGCCGCTGTCCGGTCCGTCGTCGTGTGCAAATTCGGTTCCGGCCAGGTCGTGACCGCCTGCCGCGCCACACGATGCACCAGTGCACCGAGATGCGCCGGCTTCTCAACGCGCAACCACGGCGCCGCGGCGAACGCCGCTTGCATATCGCGATATCCCGCGGCCCTCCTGGCCGCGATCGAACTGCGCGAGAACTCCGCGTCGCTGTTCGGAATTTGCCCCGCCTCCGGGTGATATATGATGTGGACGATGTCCAACCGCCGTTCCGTCAGCACCGGATCGTCGGGCACCGCTGCAACCTCCGGGAGGTCGCGCGCCTTCAACAGCCCCACCGCATGGCGGAGGTTCACCTTGGTCGCCACGGCATCGACATGATGTGCCGTACGGCTGGCATATTGGATTTGCTTCGCACGCCACAGCACGTCGTTCATGGTCTCCGGCGGAGGCCCGGCCGCATCCCACAAGTCGATCAGGAACACCACCAGATGCGGATGGCCCGGTTCATCCACTACGGCATCGAGCGGCGTGTTCGAGACGCAGGCGCCGTCCCAGTACAGCCGCCCCTCCACCAGGGTGGCCGGGAAACCTGGCGGCAGCGAGCAACTGGCCAGCACATGCTCCGGCTCGATACGCTGGCGGTGGTTGTCGAAAAACCGCGCGTTGCCGGTAGCGATGTCCGTCGCCCCCAGGCTCAGCCGCAGCTTGCGATCGTTGATCAGCGAGAAATCGGCGAAGCGCCGCAGCGTGGCCAGAACCGGCGAGGTATCATAGAAGCTTACCTCCTGCGGTGGCGCCGCGGGGCGCAGATAGGGGTTCAGCGGACGCGGCGTGAAGAAATTCGGCTGGCCGAACCACAGTGCCTCGGCATTGCTCGCCATATTATGCAGCGTCTGCAATGCGGTCAGCGCCAGCGGCGCCGGCACATCAGGCCAGGAGATCGCCTCCCATAGCGCGGTGAGCCGTGCGACACGATCCTCCGGTCGGTTCCCGGCGATGACCGCAGAATTGATGGCACCGATCGAGATGCCCGCGACCCAGTCCGGATGCAGGTCGTGTTCCGCCAACGCCTGGTAGGCGCCGACCTGGTAGGCACCCATCGCGCCGCCGCCCTGCAGCATCAGCGCGACCCTGGGTTTCGTGCCCGATGGCCCGGAGACCGGTTTCACGCCCATGGCTGTCCCCTGTCTGCTGCGAGGCCGCATGGTAGGCCGGCGCGACATGGAGCGTGGAGAATTCTTCGCGGCGGTTCGACCCCTCGCGAATCACAGCGCCGGTTCTGGCATGGCTGCCAGCCGTTCCTCGAGCGCCGTGGTCAGTGCCTCCCGGCGTGCCCACAACGAGCGGTACCAGGCGATCCGTGGCGCCACCTGATACGCAAGCATGCGGTTCTGCGACACGTAATCGCGTGCGTTGTCGGCCAGCTCGCGTGCCAGGTCCGGCATGGCCACCAGCCGTGTCAGCTTTTCCCGCAACTCCGCCGCATCGCGGAACAACAGGCCGGTGCGTCCTTCCTCAATGGTCTCGCGGTACACAACGTCGCTGGCCAGTGACGCAACCCGGCAGGCACCGGCCTCGATGAATTTGAGGTCGGATTTCGCACGGTTGAAGCTGCCGTCCGACAGCGGCATCAGCGACACCTCACAACGGCCCAGCAACTCCATATAGGTGTCATACTCGCAAAGCGGGGTGAACTGCTTGTGCGGGGTCTGCAGGGCATCGTGAAAGCCCTGATCGTAGACAACCGAAAACCGCAGCCGCTCGCCCGCCTGCGCTGCCACGTCGTTGATCGTGTCCATCAGCGGCTCCCAATCCTGCTCCCGGTTCAATGCGCCGAAAAACATGGTCAGGACATTGGGGTCGGCGAAGTTGCGAATTTCCGGCAGCTCCACCACCGCGTTGGGGAAGACCGCGACCTCCGGATTGCGCTGACGCAGCACCGCCGCGAGCGCGCGCGTGCTGGTCTGCACGGCGTGGACACCCCGGAACGTCAATTGTTGAGAGTCGTGCAGAACCGGAAAGAAATCGGGGTGGTCGTCGAATTCGGTTACCAGCAGCCAACCGGCCTGCTGGAAAAATCGGATCATCCTGCGACCTTCCTCACCATTCAGTGCCGGCCGGTGCAGGATAAAGATACGGGCGATACCATCGTCCCGACTGCTGGCATCGACCGATGATGTGATCATGGTGGACACCACTGGATCCGTCGCCATGGCCCGCAGCGGGTGCACGATCCGCACATGCGACACGCCACCAACCGGTCGCAGCATATTGCCGGCTATCATCATCCGCTGCTGCGGTGCCTTGCATATGCGCCAGACATACTGCAGCGGCAAGGCGCGTTGCAGGTAGTCATCGCTGCTGATCCCCAGGGATGTCAGGGCAGGCGCGAGCGACCGGGTGAAATTGGCGGCCGGCTCACGGTCGTATGGGAACACGCGCGGGCTTACATCGCAGAGGACAAAGCCTCGCCGAGCCAAGCCTTCATGCATGCTGCGCAGGGTGAACCAGCGCAGATGCGTGTCGTCCATCAGGCCGCTCTCTTCATAGTCCCACACGCCGCGCAGCAGCCTGTCGGCGAAGCTCCAATGCTCGAGATTTGGCACACACATCACGATCACCCCGTGCGGGGTGAGGGCTTCCGCCTGGCGAGTCAGTACCGCCCATGGATCGCGCAAGTGCTCCAGGATGTCGCCGTAGACGATGCAGTCGATCCCCTCGGAGAGGTCGAACGGCAGTGGATCGTCCTCGACATCAACGGTTGCGAGTTCGTCAAGCCGCTCCGCGGCCAGCGCGGCGAGGTCGGGATCCTTGTCGATCCCCAACAGACGCGCCCGGGGGTTGCGCTTGCGGTAGGCGGCGGCGAGGGCAGCGGTGCCGCAGCCCACGTCCAGGACCACGCGTGCCGATAGCGGGATGCGTTCGAGCAAATCGGGATTCGGCAATTGGTCGCGAGGCGGCGGCATGGGTTGACAGGGCTCTTGTGGAATGGGGCTTGGGAATTCCAATGCGCCGGGGCGCACTCGCGTTTTCACCGGAACCGGCGCGCGGCATGCCGCGAACGGCGATCCTGCTACGCGGAATCCGGGCCCGGGCGCAAGTACGATCGGGGGCGCCGGTGGGCAAAGCTGGCAGCCTTGTGGCGCCGTACGCCCTGCGCTAAAGCGCCGCGTTCACGGTCGCGACGCCCGGCAAGCCGTTCGCGCGCACGTGGCGGAATTGGCGGGCGTGGTGGAATTGGCAGACACGCCAGATTTAGGTTCTGGTGGCGCAAGCCGTGGGGGTTCAAGTCCCTCCGCCCGCACCACCGCAGCCTCGCTGGCGCAACTCTTGTTTAGGAGGATTGTCCCACTGATGCAGGTGACCGAAACCCTGGCCGACGGCCTGAAACGCGGATTCACCGTCGTGGTGCCGGGGACAGAAATCGAAACCCGCCGCACCGCGAGGCTGACCGACCTGGGCCGGACGCTGCGTCTGCCGGGTTTTCGCCCCGGCAAGGTGCCGCTGCCGATCGTGCGCCAGCGTTACGGCACCGCGGTAACGGCCGAGGTGCTGGAGGAGTCGGTCAACCAGGCGACACAGGCCTTGCTGAGCGAACGCAATCTGCGGCCGGCGCAGCCGCCCAGGATCGACGTTGTGAGCCTCGATACCGGCGCGGGAGCGGCGAAGGACCTGGAGTTCAAGCTGGAATTCGAGACGCTGCCCGACATCGCCTTGCCGAATTTCGGTCAGATCTCCCTGATCCGCCGGAAGGCTGAGGTCGCATCGGAGATCGTGGACAAGGCGCTCGAGGACCTTGCCGCCCGCAACCGAACACTGGAGGAGATCGCGCCGGAGGCGCTGGCAGTGCGCACCGAGTCGCCGGGAGCCGCCGCAGGCGAGGTACTGACCATCGATTACGTGGGCAAGATCGACGGCGTGGCGTTCGCCGGCGGCTCTGCCACCGACCAGAACGTCGAGGTGGGGAACCCCACCGCCCTCATCCCCGGGTTCCAGGAGCAACTGGTCGGCATGCAGCCCGGCGAGAACAAGACGATTTCCGTCACCTTCCCGGCGGACTACGGGAACCAGGACCTGGCCGGGAAACCCGCTACCTTCGACATCACGGTCAAGAAACTCTCCCGCGCGGTGGTGCCGGCGGTGGATGACGAGTTGGCCAAGAAACTGGCGTTCGAGGATCTCCCCGAACTGCGCACCATGATGGAGGGGCGTATCCGCCGCGAATACGATGCGTTGTCGCGCGTGCGGCTGAAACGCGATTTGCTCGACGCCCTGGCGCAGCAGGCCACGTTCGCGGCGCCGGAGGGCATGGTGGAGCAGGAATTTGACCAGATATGGCAGCGGCTGGAGGCGGCGCGCAAGGACGGCACACTCGATGAGGACGACAAGGACAAGGACGAAGCGACGCTGCGGGCCGATTATCGGACCATTGCCGAGCGTCGGGTGAAACTGGGCCTGGTGTTGGCGGAAATCGGGCGGGCGAACGGCATTGTGGTCTCGCCGGAAGAACTGACGCGCGCGAAGCGGGTGGAGGCGGCGCGCTATCCCGGCCAGGAGACCCAGATGATGGAGTTCTTCCGCAAGTATCCGCAGATGGAGAATGCACTGCGCGGGCCGATCTTCGAAGACAAGGTTGTCGATTTCGTGATTGAACTGGCGCAGGTGACCGAGGAAACCGTCACGCCGGAAGCGCTGGCACAGGAACCACCCTTGTCTGCCGCAACCGACCCCGGATCTTCGGCATCGGCAGCGGCATCGGGATCGGGATCGATGGACGGCGGCGAGCCGGCGCCCGAGGCTGCCGCCGACGCGACGGAGCCGCCGGCGGAAACGTTGGCTTGAGGTTGCGAGCCCGGGCGACGGTCTCACGCCGGGGGGCGTGGCAGTTTCCGGCGGTTTCTCCTGGCCGACTGGATTCCGCCACCGAACCGACTATTTAAGAGCGTGTGAGCCTCCCCCCGCCGTGAAGGTGCGACATGTCCGACCGCAGCCCCGTCGAGATCTACAGCAATAGCCTTGTGCCGATGGTGGTTGAGCAAACCGCCCGGGGCGAGCGTGCGTATGACATCTATTCGCTGTTGCTGAAGCAGCGGATAATATTCCTGACGGGGGCGGTCTACGACCAGGTGAGCTCGCTGATTTGCGCCCAGCTCCTGTACCTGGAGTCGGACAATCCCAGCAAGGAAATCTCCTTCTATATCAATAGCCCTGGGGGCGTGGTGTCGTCCGGCCTGGCGATCTATGACACCATGCAATATGTCCGCAGCCCGGTCAGCACGTTGTGCATCGGCCAGGCGGCCTCGATGGGCAGCCTGCTACTGGCCGCCGGCGCCAAGGGGAAGCGCTTTGCCCTGCCGAATTCCCGGATCATGGTGCACCAGCCGTCCGGCGGCGCACAGGGGCAGGCGACGGACATCGAGATCCAGGCGCGGGAAATCCTCGCCCTGCGCAAGCGGCTGAACGAGATCTATGTCCGGCATACCGGCCAGCCGATCGAGGCGATCGAGCGGAAGCTGGAGCGGGACAGCTACCTCTCGGCCGAGGAGGCGCGGGATTTCGGCCTGGTAGATGAGGTCGTGGAGTACCGTCCGCCGGTCACGGACGAATCCAGCAGGGGCTGAGCGGCCGGGATAACCCACGACACCTCGCCGCAAGGGGGGTCGAGCCCTGGGGCGGCGGGGGTAAATCCCCTGCCTGGCTGCCCGTTTCGATCCGCCGGGCAACCGCCGGCACCGGCTCCCCAGGCAGGGGACTGCGTTCACCTTACCTTTCCTGCACCATCTGTCACCCTGCTGTAGTATAAGGCAGGCTTTGCTTGTCGCCTCGGCCGTCGAGGATTACATTGACCATGAGGCCGTGGGACTGCCCAGGCCAGGAGTGCGCTGACGCATGAGTAAATCCGGCGATTCCAAGAACACCCTGTACTGCTCGTTCTGCGGCAAGTCCCAGCACGAGGTGCGCAAGCTCATCGCCGGGCCGACTGTCTTCATCTGCGACGAGTGTGTCGAGCTCTGCATGGACATCATCCGTGAGGAGCATAAGACCCATCTCGTGAAGTCGCGCGACGGCGTCCCCACCCCGCGCGAGATCTGCAAGGTGCTCGACGACTATGTGATCGGCCAGGATCACGCCAAACGTGTGCTGTCGGTCGCGGTCCACAACCATTACAAGCGGCTGGCACACGGGCAAAAGAACAACGACGTCGAAATCGCCAAGTCCAACATTCTGCTGGTCGGTCCGACCGGGTCCGGCAAGACCCTGCTGGCACAGACCCTCGCCCGCATCCTGGACGTGCCGTTCACCATGGCGGACGCGACGACGCTGACCGAGGCCGGCTATGTCGGAGAGGACGTTGAGAATATCATCCTAAAATTGTTGCAGTCGGCCGACTACAACGTTGAGCGTGCCCAGCGCGGCATCGTCTACATCGATGAGGTCGACAAGATCAGCCGTAAGTCGGACAACCCTTCCATCACCCGCGACGTGTCGGGCGAAGGCGTGCAGCAGGCGCTGCTGAAGATCATGGAGGGCACCATCGCCTCGGTGCCGCCGCAGGGAGGGCGCAAGCACCCGCAGCAGGAATTCCTCCAGGTCGACACCACCAACATCCTGTTCATCTGCGGTGGCGCCTTCTCGGGTCTGGAAAGGATTATCAGCGCTCGGGGCAAGGGTTCGGGCATCGGGTTCGGGGCCGAAGTCCGGTCCCCGGACGACCGGCGCATGGGTGCCATTCTGCGTGAGGTGGAACCCGAGGACCTGCTGAAATTCGGCCTGATTCCCGAGTTCATCGGTCGGTTGCCCGTGGTCGCCACGCTGGACGACCTGGACGAAGCGGCGCTGATGGAGATTCTGACCAAGCCGAAGAACGCGCTGATCAAGCAGTATGGCCGCCTGTTCGAGATGGAAGGCGTGAAGCTGACTTTCACCGAGGACGCTTTGAAATCAGTGTCCATCCGGGCGATCGCCCGTAAGACAGGCGCCCGCGGGCTACGGTCAATCATGGAAGCCATCTTGCTCGGAACCATGTTCGAGCTGCCCGGCCTGGATGGCGTCGAAGAGGTTGTCATCAATCGAGAGGTCGCGGAATCTCGCGCCAACCCGCTCTACCTGTATGGCAAAGAGCGGGCGGAAAGCAGCGCCTGACCGCGGGCCGCGGCCCGGCGCCGCGCTGGCGGAACCGTTACCGCGAATTTCAAGGGGTTGCGCCGTGTCGTCTGGCTGCCGATATCGTGGTACGATGCCCGGCCCCGCTGGAGCCGGGTTGGCGGAACCCGTGCCGCGCCCGGGCGGGTTCTGCGCCGGCTGTCCATAAGGAGGTCCACCATGACAGATTCTGATCGGCCGAGACCGGAGGGGCCTGCACGCGCGGAAGCCCCGCGCGGTGACTTGATGCCGGTCCTGCCGCTGCGCGACATCGTCGTCTTCCCGCACATGATCGTGCCGCTGTTCGTTGGCCGTGAAAAGTCCGTCCGCGCGCTGGAAGCGGTGATGCACGACGATAAACAGATTTTGCTGGTGGCGCAGAAGAATGCGGCGCAGGACGACCCGTCGGCCGACGATATTTATCGCGTCGGCACGGTCTCCACCATCCTCCAGCTTTTGAAGCTGCCCGACGGCACCGTGAAGGTGCTGGTGGAAGGCGGCCGGCGGGCCAGGATTGCCGCATTCAAGGAGACCGAAGCTTATTTCGAGGCGTTCACCGCGCCGCTGCCCGACGTGACCGGGGAGACGAAAGAGCAGGAGGCGCTCGGCCGTACCGTGGTCACCCAGTTCGAGCAATATATCAAATTGAACAAGAAAATTGCCCCGGAGGTGCTGGTCTCACTGAACCAGATCGAGGACGCGTCAAAACTCGCCGACACCGTCGCCAGCCATTTGAATCTGAAGATCCCTGAGAAGCAGGAGCTGCTGGAGATCGCCAAGGTCAGCGAGCGCCTGGAGAAGGTCTTCGGCCACATGGAGTCCGAGATCGGCGTACTCCAGGTGGAGAAGCGCATCCGCAACCGCGTGAAGCGGCAGATGGAGAAGACGCAGCGCGAATACTACCTGAACGAGCAATTGAAGGCCATCCAGAAGGAGCTTGGCGAAGGTGAGGACGGCAAGGACGAGAACGCCGAACTCGAAGCCAAAATCAAGAAGACCAAGCTGTCGAAGGAAGCGCGCGAAAAGGCACTGACAGAGCTGAAAAAGCTCAAGACCATGAGCCCCATGAGCGCGGAAGCGACAGTGGTGCGCAACTATCTGGATTGGATGCTATCCATCCCCTGGAAGAAGCGCAGCAAGATTCGCAACGACGTGGTGGCTGCCGAGAAGGTATTGGAAGCCGACCACTACGGCCTGGAGAAGGTCAAGGAGCGGATCATTGAGTACCTGGCGGTGCAGGCGCGCTCGCCAAAGGTGCGCGGGCCGATCCTGTGCCTGGTCGGGCCGCCCGGCGTCGGCAAGACCTCGCTCGGCAAGTCGATCGCCAAGGCGACCGGACGCAACTTCGTGCGCATGTCGCTGGGCGGCGTGCGGGACGAAGCGGAAATCCGCGGCCACCGGCGCACCTACATCGGCTCGATGCCCGGCAAGGTCATCCAGGGCATGAAGAAGGCCAAGACCTCCAACCCCCTGTTCTTGCTGGATGAAGTCGACAAGCTGGGGGCGGACTGGCGGGGTGACCCGTCATCAGCGCTGCTGGAAGTGCTGGACCCCGAGCAGAATTCGACGTTCCAGGACCATTACCTGGAAGTGGATTACGATCTGTCGGACGTGATGTTCGTGACCACGGCAAACAGCCTGCGCATGCCGCAGCCGCTGATGGACCGCATGGAGATCATCCGTATCCCCGGCTACACCGAGGATGAGAAGGTCGAGATCGCCAAGCGCCACCTGATCAGCAAGCAGTCGGAAGCGCACGGCCTGAAAACCGAAGAGTGGCACATCTCGGATGACGCGCTCCGCGACATGATCCGCTACTACACCCGCGAGGCCGGCGTACGGAATCTTGAGCGTGAGATTGCCAATCTGGCACGCAAGTCGGTGAAGGAGCTGGTCACCAACAAGGGCGCCAAGAAAGTCACGATCACCCGCAAGAACCTCGAAAAGTTCGCTGGCGTGAAGAAGTTCCACTTCGGCGAGACCGAGGCCGAGGACATGGTTGGTGTCGTCACCGGCTTGGCCTGGACCGAGGTGGGTGGCGAGATTCTGACCATAGAATCGGTACTCTTGCCCGGCAAAGGCAACGTCAAGCAGACCGGCAAGTTGGGCGACGTCATGCAGGAGAGTGTGTCGGCGGCGCTCAGCTACGTGCGCAGTCGCTCCATCCGCTTCGGCATCAAGCCTACCTTGTTCGACAAGCGCGACATCCACGTGCATGTGCCGGAGGGTGCGACGCCAAAGGACGGACCGTCTGCCGGCATCGCGATGGCGACATCGATCGTGAGCGTGTTGACTGGCATTCCGGTGCGGCGCGACGTGGCGATGACCGGTGAGATCACGCTGCGCGGCCGCGTACTGCCGATAGGCGGGCTGAAGGAGAAGCTGTTGGCCGCGTTGCGAGCCGGGATAACCTCGGTATTCATCCCAAAGGAGAACGAGAAGGATCTCACGGAAATCCCGGACAACGTGAAGAAGAACCTGAAGCTGATCCCGGTGGCCGACGTGGATGAAGTGATCGCCCAGGCGCTGGTGCGGCGTCCAGAGCCGATCGAATGGGAGGAGCCGCCGGAGGATGTGACCGTACCAGTGGTGCCTGCCACCACGGACCATGCATCGGCCTCGCTGCCGCACTGAAGCCTTGTCGTACGGGTTCTGGGCTGTGCGCCCGACTTGCAGGCATGTTGATCGATTTGATCAGACAAATCCGGCTGAGCCGGCAGTCGTGCGCACGTTGGTGGCTACGGAGAGATGACAGCGGCGCCGCGGCAATCGTACGCGTTGCTCCGCTGTCATTTCGACAATGGCCATTGTTATCCTCATCGCAACGGCGAAACTGGTTGTTTGATTGATCGCGAGTATTGACGCGAGCGAAACCGCACAACTACTGTCCGGTGTGGCGGCGGCTCTGGAACTTGGAGACGGCCGGCCTCGCGCCTGTCATGCCCACGGGAGGAGAGGAACTTAACTGTGAACAAAATGGATCTCATCGCTACCGTAGCGGAAGAGACCGAGCTATCGCGGACCAAGGCAGGAGAGGTTGTCGATGCGGTCCTTAATGCCATTGAGACAGCGCTGAAAAAGCAGGACGAGGTCCGACTTGTCGGTTTCGGCACCTTCGCGACGGCGCAGCGTAAGGCCGGCACGGGCCGCAACCCGCGAACAGGCGAAGAGATGCAGATTCCCGCATCCACCACCGTGCGTTTCAAGGCTGGGAAAAGCTTGAAGGACGCAGTGCAGTAGCGCCACCGTGGGTGTGGAATGCGTAGTCCGACTGATCGATTCGTGTCACAGCGTTTACCGTGGCTCAGTGGCCATTTCCCTGGGCGGTTAGCTCAGCGGTAGAGCGTCTCGCTTACACCGAGAGGGTCGGCGGTTCGATCCCGTCACCGCCCATCAGCCAATGTCGTCGATGATCGATGCGACGTCACCACGACTTTCAAACGCAACCGGAAGCGGCTGCCACCGTGCCGCAAGTGCTATCAGGCAGCCAGCCGCTCCACGAAGCGGACCCGCCAGGCGGAGCCGCGCCGCAAGGCCCAGACAGCCAACGCGCAGCGTTCCGTGACATCATGGCAGCGGACAGCCGGAGACAATGCCCGCCACCGGCCGCGCAATGAACTGGCGCGCGGCGCGCCGCTGCGCCCCCGCGCGGGCTCGCGTTTCACATCACACGCGGGCTCGCGTTTCACATCACACGCGGGCTCGCGTTTCACATCACATGTGCTGGCCGCCGGACGTTCCGTTGCCCGCCCCGCCGGCGCCCTGACCGTTCATCGGACCGGAGCCTGGTGGCTGCGCCGCGCCGCCGCCGCCGCCGTACGACCGCACGCTGTTGCCGCTGCCACCGCCGTCCTCCGCGGAGCCCATCGAAAACGATTGGCCGGAGCGGGCAGCCTGTAGGCTTTGTTGGTTTAGCCGATCGACCTCGCCATTCTGCGACGTGTCGCGTTGCTCGTTGCGCGACGAACGCATCGCGTGGTGCGCCCGGTCATGCCGGTAGTTGCTTTGGGCGCTGGTGGCATTGCCGGGCCGGCCGCTGTTCATTCCGGTGGTGTTCGCGTTCATCCCGCCCATGTTTGCATTTGACCCGGCCGTGCTCATGTGGCCGCCGCCAGGCGCACCGTTGCTGACCGCGTTGGTGCCGTTGCTCATGGCGGGCTGCGACCCCATGGATGTGCCGGTCGTATCCATGCCGGTCGGCGACGTCCCGTTGTTCATTCCCATGCCACCGGCATTCACGCCGCTCGTGGCGCCGGCGGTCGGGTTTGGCCTGGTCATCCCCGTGCTATTGCCGTTCATTTCGGCGCTGTTGTTCTGGCTCGCGGCCTGGTCAACCGAATTCCCCGAACTCGCATCGCCCGTCGCGGCGAAGGCCGGTCCGGCAAACATGAGCGCCAGCGCGCAGACCGAACCCAGCAGGCGTCCTTCACCCATAGGCTCCTCCTTCCCAATGCCCTTGTCCCGGCGCCGGCTACCTGCGGCAGCGTCGAGCCAGGGACTGCAATCAACGTGGGAAAGGCCGCGACGGGACGCCATCACTTCCCGTTGCGCTGGTCAGATTACCAATTGAGTCTGCGTCACTTTCGCCAGCAGGCGACCGTTTTCTCCGCTCAGCCGGGTTTCCCAAACCTGCGTGCGGCGGCCGCGATGCAGCGGCACGCTCTCGGCTGTGACGCGGCTGCCGACTGGCGCGCCAGCGAAGAAATTGGTCTTGCTCTCGAGCGTTGTGGTGGATTGGCCATCACGCAAATTCAATACCGTCCCGACCGCGCCCAGCGTGTCGGCGAACGCCATGATCGCGCCGCCGTGAATCGTGTGTCCGACGGTGCAATGCTCCTCCGCGACCACGAACTCGGCGACCACGCGGTCCTTTTCCGCAACAGTAACCGTCATGCCGAGAAACCGCGGCAGTCCCAGCGTCGTCAGCAGCGTGATCGGGTCCATGCTGATCCCTCCCGGTGTCGGCGCCCATCTTGCCGCGCGCCTCACGCCCGTCCAGAGAACACGGGATCATTCGCGAGAGGCAAGCATGAGCGATCAGGCCACGGCAGAAATCCGCCGCATCATCGACAGCCCGGCATTTAAGGCCGCCTGCGCCACGCTTCGCGCGGAGCATGACCGCACAGTGCAGGACATCGTCGCGTTGACGCAGATTGCCGCGCCTTCCTTCCAGGAGGGCAATCGCGCCGCTGCATGGCGGGACATGGCGCGTGGGCACGGCCTGCATGAACTGGAGACCGACGCCGAAGGCAACGTCATGGGCCTGCGCCGTGGCGTCGGCAACGGGCCGTTGATCTGCATCGCCGCACATCTGGACACGGTGTTCCCGCCCGGCATCGACCTGACCGTCCGCCGCGATGGCACACGCTTGCTCGCGCCCGGCATCGGTGACGATACGCGCAGCCTGGCGGTGCTGTTGGCCTGGCTGCGCGCGATGGATGCCGCCGGGATCCGCACGCGCGCCGATATCCTGGTGGTCGCCGACGTCGGCGAGGAGGGTCCGGGCGACCTGCGTGGCATGCGCTATCTGTTTGAAAAGGGCCGCTACCAGGACCGCATCAGCGGCTTCATTACGGTCGACAGTCCAAACATGGAACGCATCGTGACCCGTGGGGTCGGATCCAAGCGTTATCGCGTGACGTTCAAGGGGCCGGGCGGACACAGTTATGGCGCGTTCGGGCTGGTGAACCCGATGTACGCGATGGCCGATGCAATTTCCCAACTGGGACAGGTGCAGGTGCCGGCGCGGCCGAAGACGACGTTCAGTGCGTCGGTGACCGGCGGCGGAACGTCGATCAACTCGATTCCCAACGCGGTGTGGACCGAATTCGACCTGCGTTCCGAGTCGCCGGAGGAACTTGACAGGCTGGAGCGATGTTTCCTGGCGATCGTGGACAAGGCGGTGGCGGCGGAGAACCACGCGCGCTCGACCCGCACCGGCGAAATAAGCGCCGACATCGCGAAGATCGGCGACCGTCCGGCGGGCCATACCGATGAGGCGCACGAGATGGTGCGTCTCGCGCAGGCGGCATTGCTGGCGCACGGTTTCGCGCCGACGTTCGAGGCGTCCTCCACCGATGCGAACATCCCGATGAGCCTCGGCATTCCGGCGATCAAGATCGGCTCCGGCGGCTCCGGCGGACGCGGGCACTCGCTGGAGGAATGGATCGATGTGGAGCCGGAGGCCAGCCTGCGCGGCATGGCCGCCGGGCTGGCGACATTGCTGGCGGTGGCGGGGGTGGCGGAGTAATGCGCCAAATCGGTGCCGCGCTGTCATAAAGCACAACGACAAAACGGACGGAGCGCAAAGATGCCGACCCTGCTCTTGCTCGGCGATGTCAATCTGATGAACGTGGACGATCCAGCCGTGCCGTTTGCACGCGTGCGTGACATGTTCCGCGCCGCCGATCTGGTGTTTGCCAATCTCGAATGCTGCCTGTATCGACCGCCGCAACGACATTCGTTTCACAATGAGGGCTTCTTCGCCGATCCTGCCATCGGGGGCCAGGCCTTGCTCGACGCCGGCATCGCGGCGGTCGGCATAGCCAACAACGTGAATTACGGCGACGCAGCGATCCTTGCCACCATCGCGCAACTGGATGCCATCGGCGTGCAGCATACCGGCGCCGGCGCCGGCCTTGACGCGGCGCGAGCGCCCGCGATTGTGCAACGCGGCGGACTGCGTTTCGGCTTCCTGCAACGCAGTTCGGTCTACTGGCCCACCAACCATGAGGCTGGACCGCACGATCCCGGCATCGCGGTGATCCGCGGCCATACCGCCTATCAGGTGCCGCTGCATAAGACGCGGCCCGAAATGCCGCCGATGAATCGCCCCGGCATTCCGCCGGTCATCATCACCTGGGCCGACCCAGCCTATCTGCGAGCGTTCACTGACGATATTGCAGCGCTGCGCGCGCAGGCTGACGTGGTGGTGGCGTCCTGCCATTGGGGCCTGCACAAGGAGGTGCTGGCCTATATGCGCGAGATCGCCCATGCCGCGATCGATGCCGGCGCCGATATCGTATTCGGCCACGGCCCGCATTATTCGTTGGCGGTCGAGGCGTATCGCGGCAGGCCTATCTTCTATGGCCTTGGCAGCTTCAGTTTCCACACCGGCCATGGCGGCCGCCGTCATGGCGACTGGATTGGCATGATGGCAACCGCGCAATTCGCCGAGCACGGGCTGGCGACGGTCGGCTTCCGCTTCGTCCGCCACAATGACCGCAACGAAACGGTGCCTTGCACGCTCGCGGCAGAGCAAGCGGAACTGGCGGACATTGTCGAGCGGAGCGCTGCCTTCGGCACGCGGCTGAACGTGCATGGAGACGTCGTGGATGTCGCGCTGAACTAAGGCGCCGCACGGCAATGCGCTATCGCGTTGTCAGGGTGGAGAGCGCAACGAGGCGATCATCGCGAGGGGCGAAGCGCCGAAGCGATCTCGGCGTGATTAACGTGCCTCACCATCGCGTAGGATTTGGTCGGCGGGATTTTGCCATCGGATGCCACCATGTCGGCGAGCGTGCGATGGACCGCGTGACATTGGCTCAGCGCCAGGTAGGGTGCCGGATCGACCGCCGTTCCGTCCACTATCATGCCGAAAAACAGATGCATGCCGTAGGTCACTCCGCTGTGGCCGACGACGCCGAGCTTCTCACCGGCGCGGACGATGCGCTGCCCCTCCGCGATGGCCGGCGCGACCATGCCGAGATGGCTGTAGATTCCGATGAAGCCCGGATGCTGCACCAGAATCTGCAGCCCGCCGGGACCGCGGCGTTCCACCCGGATGACCACGCCCGCCGTGGTCGCGCGCACCGGCGCGCCCGCCGGGGCAGGCAGATCGATGCCGTTATGGAACGTGCCTGCCAACGGCCGTGCCGGCAATATGCGCGCACCGAATGGTGAGGAGATGCAGGCGGGCGTGACGGGCGCCAGCATCGGCGCCGCCATGAGCGAACGCGCCGAGGACGGCTCGCACAGCAGTACCAGTAGAGCCGCCAGTAGCAGACGCGGAAATGTGAGGGATCGGAGGCGGCTGCGATCTACGAACGGGTCCATGGCGCAATCCCGGCCTGGCAGGCCCCGATGCTCGGCGACGGCCCGGAATGCGTCCACTCAGAAGCCGGTGGGCATGGGACAGTGGCAATGACAATCAGGTGACGGGGACGAAGCCGGACGCGTTGCGACGCAAACCAACCACGTCATATCGGCCGCGCCGCGTTGCTTCGCGCCACCCGCCATGGCAGGTGCCTTTTGTCAATCCATGCGAGGTCGGACATGGCATGCCGATCGGCTTTGCTCAACCGCGTGCAATTCGGCGCCAGCCGGGGCAACCTGCGGTCAAGCGGCTGGATCCAGCGATGGCAGGTCCCTGACCGCCCGCCGCTGATGCTTTGGCCGCGCATCGCCCCGCAGTGGCGGCCTGAACCAGGAGCCACAGGATGCATGTGCTGATCGTGGGTGGCGGCATCGGCGGGCTGGCGACGGCGCTGTCGTTGCACGCGGCCGGAATCGGCTGCGCCGTCTTCGAACAAGTGCGGGAGCTGCGCGAGCTCGGCGTCGGTATCAACACCCTGCCGCATGCCATCAAGGAACTGGCGGCGCTCGGGCTGCTGCCGGCGCTCGATCGCTCCGGCATACGCACCCGCGAGCTGATCTATGCCAATCGCTTCGGGCAGGTGGTGTGGCGTGAGCTGCGCGGCACCGATGCCGGTTTCGACACGCCGCAATTCTCGATTCATCGCGGCAAGCTGCACGGCGTGCTGTTGCAGGCCGTGCGCGAACGGCTGGGCCCGGCGGCGGTGCACAGCGGCTGCCGGTTGATTGCGTTCACCAATCACGACGACCGCATCGAGGCCAGGTTCGAGCAACGCGATGGCGGCGGCACCTTCGCCGCCGATGGCGACGTTCTGGTGGGAGCGGATGGCATCCACTCGACATTGCGCGGCATGTGCTATCCGGGTGAGGGAGCGCCGGCGTGGAACGGCACCATGCTATGGCGCGGTGCGGCGGACTGGCCGGTCTACGCCGATGGCCGCACCATGGTGATCTCCGGCGGCATGGCGGCAAAATTCGTGTTCTATCCGATCCATTTCGATCCGACCGCGCCGGACCAGCGGCTGACCAACTGGGCTGTCATGGCAAAGCTCGCCGATCCCGCCGGTGCGCCGCCGCCGCGGCGCGAGGACTGGAACCGTCCGGGCGAGTGGGACGACATCGAGCCATTCATGCGCGACCGCTTTCGGCTCGATTTCGTCGATCCGCGGGCGCTAATTGCAGCGTCCGGCACGTTTTATGAATATCCGCTGTGCGATCGCGACCCGCTGCCGCGTTGGTCGTTCGGACGCGCCACATTGCTCGGTGACGCGGCACATCCGATGTATCCGGTCGGGTCGAATGGTGCCAGCCAGGCGGTGCTGGATGCTCGCTCGCTGGCGCGGCATTTGGCGAGCGGCGCGCCGGTGGCCGAGGCCCTGGCCGCATACGACGCCGAGCGGCGGCCGATGACCACCGAGATCGTGCTGAACAATCGCAAAGGTGGCCCAGAGCGCGTGATCGATGTGTTGGAGGAGCGCGCGCCGCACGGCTTCACCGATGTCGAGGCGGTGGCGTCCCACACCGAGCGGGAGGCCATCGTGCGCGGCTATGCCACGATGGCTGGTTTCGCCAAGGAGCAGGTGAACGAGGCAGGGTGAGCGTCATTTCTCATTGCCAGGCGTGATGTACCCCCATCTGCCAGTGCGAGGCGCGAAGCGTTGCGGCTGTCCCGGTGATCAGTAGGTGCGTGCGAATGCGCTTGCTGCGGGGCTCCACGCCTCGCAATGACCGGCCGGCATCGCTCGCCGCTGACCGAACACGGCACGCTTCGCGCTCGGCATGGACTGACGGGCGCTACCCAGGCGGCGGCAGGAAGTTCACCTCGTGCAAACCCGCCAGGCGCACCACTTCTGCCGGGTCGGGCACATTGTTGATCGCCTGGAAAAGGTCCCACAGCCGCCGCGTGGGCGAGACCCAGAAGATGCAGGTGATGTTGGCCTCGCTGTGATTGAACAGCCCGTGCGGGATGCCGCGCGGCAGGCGGATCAGATCGCCGGCGGAAGCCTTGGCGCCCTGCCCATCCAGCATCAGATCGAAGCGGCCTTCCAGCAAGTAAATGAACTCGTCCTGGGTCGGATGGATGTGCGGCGGCACGAACGTCCCCGGCGGCAGCAGCGCATGCCACGAGAAACTGCTTTCGGTGAGGCTCAGCGGCGTATAGGTCTGGCCCAGGATGTGCCAGACCAGGCCGTCCACACTGCTGCCATGCTCTGTGACGCCGGCGGTCATGGGAGGGGGAGAAGGCATGGCGGAGCTCCTTGCGCGCGGTGGCGGGGGACGGTCACGAGGCAATGATCCTATGAGACGGCTCCAGGCTTGCCCAGGGCGCTATGGGTGCGATGATGGGTTTGGCCGGGTGACGGCGCGACGCACGAGGGGGCAGGCATGAAGATCAAGCGGGTGGAACATATCGCAATCGCGGTCGATTCGATCGCGGACACGGCCCGCATGTTGCGCGACACGTTCGGCATCGAGGTGGAATACGAAGAGCAGCGGCCGACCACGAATTTGGCGATGCTGCCGATCGGCGAGACATATCTGGAGCTGTTGCAGGGCAAGGGCTCCAATTCCGCAGTGACGAAATGGATCGATACGAAAGGCACGGGCCTCTTCCACATCTGCTTCGAAGTGGCGGACATCGACGCAGCGCTGGCCGAGTTGAAGCAGAAAGGCGTGAAGCTGCGCGACGAGACGCCGCGGCCGGGTCATGGCGGCTCGCGCATCGCCTTCATCGATCCCTCGGCGACGGGAAATGTGCTGATCGAGCTTGCGGAATTGCCTGCCGGGCAGCCGTTGCACTGACGCGGGTTGAGGCCGGAAAGGCTTACCGGATTGGCGGCACGGGCTGGCGGCCGCCGGCCATTTCCATGGTGATGTGCGGCGTGTCGGCGCGCCATTCCGCAAACGCGGCACGGATGCGGTCCAGGCGCTCGAATTGCCTGGTGTCAGCGCCGGTTTCAATGGCGCGCAGCGCGTCGTAGGTCTCCGCGATCCAACCGTTGAGCGGCGGCTTTCCCGCCGCGACACGAGCGGGCGATGCGTGATGGTGACGCATTTGCGGCCGCAGGAAATCGTCGACCACGGCGCCGACCGTTTCCGGCGCGACCGGCCAGGCCAGCCCGGTCTCGGTAGCGATGCGTGCAACGGCGCCGCGCCAGTCCCGCAGCAGCCGGTCGTAGGACAGCAGCGTGCGCGGCCGGTCACGCGTCAGCCGTTCCGCTTCCAGCGAATAGTGCAGCCACATCGGTGCCGCGACCTCGATCGGCATGTTGTCACGGCGCTTCAGTGACGCTGTGACTTCGGCAGGATGCCGCAGCGCGAGCACTGGGGCCACCATGACGTTCATCACTTCGAACACCGGCAGCCAGAGCTGCAGCAACAGCGAGAAGCGAGGATCCTTCACCACGAAGCAGGGGGTGTCGCCGAATTCGTCCCGCAGCACGGTGACGCAGTTGGCGCCCAACGTCTGCCGCGTCGCGACGTCGATGTCAGCGCCATCGAAGCGCAGCGAGTCGAACCAGTGGGCGTCGAGCATCTGGAGGATCGATTCGTTCAGCGATGCAATCGGCAGCGATTCCCAGAACCCGGTGGGATTATCGAATGCCGCCTCCATCACGCCGGTCGGCGCGGCCGCGCCAAGCAGGCAACTGATGCCGGCTATGGCGGACGTGCCGCTGCGATGCATGCCGAGGACCAGGACCGCCTGTCGCACGGGGGGTTATCCATGTCTACCGGTTGCCGACGGTCTCAGTCCTCCACCGGCGGACGGGTGACGGCGGCGATATACCGGCGCACGGAAAATTCCACTGCCTGCTTGCCTCCGGTCGCGATGATGCGATCCCACCACGCGCCATAGACCGGGTCGAACGGCCATGGCCGCAGCACATCGCCAATGCGCTGCACCGTGCTCGCATCCAGCGGAATCAGGTCCGGGTAGCTGCGCATGAAGCTCACGTTCTTGTCGGGCGTCACCGTGGCGATGTCGCCGGACAGCAGAGCGCCCTTGCCGGCGGCACCCTGCGCCCAATGCAGCACCGTAGCGCCGGCGAAATGACCGCCGCAGCGGATCAGCGTGACCCCGGAGGCCAGTTCGCGCGTCTCGCCCTCCCATAACATGACGGCTGGATCAGGCCGCATCACCCATTTGCGGTCCGCCTGGTGCAGCCAGATCGGAGCGCCGTCGAACGCGCGGCTCCATTCTACCATCGAGGCGTAATAATGCGGATGGCAGATCGCTATCGCGGCGATCCCACCCAGGGCGCGAACAATCTCGATCGTCGCGTCGTCGATGAAGCTGATGCAGTCCCACAGAATGTTGCCGGCCGGGTGGCGCAGCAGCAGTGCGCGTTGCGCGATAGCGAAGGACGGCGTGGTGCCGATGCCGATCAGGCCAGGTTCATGTTGGCGAAACGCGTTGAAATGGGTGCGGCGCATGGCCGCGAGCGTGGTCCAGCTTTGGCCGAGCGGGTTCACGTACTGCCGCTCTTCCTGGCAGATCGCGCATCCGGGCGGGGGCTGGTCGCTCTCGGGATATTGCGTGCCGCAGGTGGTGCAGATGAAAGCGGGCATGGCAGCCTCCGCGGTCCGAAGGAGGGCAACAGTGTCGCATGGATTCCCGGCGGGTCCAGACCGGGATGCCGTCATTGCGATGGCAGCAGCGGCGGCCAGGGCAACCCCGGCCTGCCAGGCGGACTTTAGGAGGGGAGCATCACGATGCTCAACCCCTGGTCCATGATTGGAGTGCGCATATGCCCCCAGCGTGGTTGCAATTCCTCGCCGGCATCTATCTGCCGCTGTCGATGGCGTCCGCAT
>Ga0335073_10001169_pt1 | contig 34931 bp, 28 predicted proteins | sample Lox_Sample_22_FD_207093 | JGI IMG/M metagenome (GOLD analysis project Ga0335073, IMG submission 207093) | Soil microbial communities from Loxahatchee National Wildlife Refuge, Florida, United States - Lox_Sample_2.2 | ecosystem: Environmental > Terrestrial > Soil > Wetlands | place: USA... | reverse complement strand
AGGGCGGTCACCTTGGCCGGCAAGTCGGGGTGTGGCCCGACCCGCGCATTTTCAAAGAAGTCATCATTCCCTGGCTAGTCAAAACGCTTCAGGCGCCCGGAAACTGACTATCCGCTCCTTTTTTGCTCGGCATGATAAAAGGATTATTTCTATGCGCCAGATTCAGGAAATGAATGATCCAGGGACAAACACCGGGCGGCTCCCGCATTTTTGAACGCTCAATGGTTGTTCTGCGTGACGCAAGTGCCCGATGCTTGCGGCCGACGATAAGTTTTTACAAAATCCGGACATTTTGCCTGCACAACAGGCCTCAATATGTTTCTGGGCGAGCGGTATTTCCAGAGCTGCAGGCTAGACTAACGCGGCGAAAAATCAGGAGGATAACCGCGGAACGGGGCTCGAGAGTCTATGCGCTTGATTCCGTTTTTCGTAACAAAAACCGTCGACGAGAAATCCACAATCCCGGTAACGCATTAATGCCTAGGCTTCTTTTTGTAATGTGCTATAGTTGCTTCGCGGTTGTCCAAGACCAAATGGGGTGTTCGCTGTGTCGAGCAGGGAAGCACGACTTAACGCTTCTCTGAACAGAGATCTCTACATTTTGCTTGCTGGCTACCTGCAAGTGGCGTGGGATTTTATAGGTGCATGATGTTAGGTTTGAGGTTTATCTACTAGCCGAGAACCGGCTCTTCCGCGAAGCTCTCACCCGAATTCTGAGTAAAATGGCCGACATTCGCACGGTCGGCGAAGCCTCACCCGATTCCGATAGCGAAGCCAGCATTGCGCAACTCAAACCCGATATTCTGCTCGCCGATGCGACAGTGCTTGCCTACTCTGCCATTATTCCCAATGTGCGTAAGCTCCTGCCCGAATTAAAAGTCATCATGATCGGGATGGACGCCGATCGGGATTTGTTTCTGCACGCCGTGCGCGAAGGGGCCCAGGGATATGTGCTAAAAGATGCTTCCGCCACAGAAGTTGCTGGAGCCGTCCGCGCCGTCATCAACCATGAAGCAGTATGCCCGCCCAGCCTGGTATCGATTTTGTTTACCTCGGTGGCGCAGTGGCAGGCCTCGTTTCCTACGGCGCGAGTGCAGCGGAAGCTTGGCTTGAGCCGGCGCGAGCAGCAATTGATTCACATGATCAGTGAAGGATTAACCAACAAAGAAATCGCGATGCGACTGGGATTGTCTCAGCAGACCGTCAAAAATCATGTCCACAGAATGCTGCGCAAAGTAGGCGCCAACGATCGCCTGGCCATCGTGGAGCGATGGCACGAACTGCGCGAGTCCGGTGTAGCCTACGACCCCGTGCCACCGCGCTTCATCGCCAAAGCCTCATCCGTTTGATCTGTTGGACGCACCGAAAGCGCTGCCCGATTGTCACACTGATCCGAAGACCGGAGAAGAAGCCCGGAGAATAGGAACAAGTGACAATTCGTTGCCCCCCGAGGGAGCCGCCTGCTTTCAATACCCCACCAGAAGCCACGTAGGCTCACTCAGCACGTTTCGCAGGATGGCCCCATGCTGCGACCACAGATTTTGAGAACAACACTTTTGACGCATCCCGCATAATCCGTCTCCTCCTCCGAGAGATAGCGAAATGTCTGCCAAAAGCATTCGTTGATTCCTGCGTTTTTCGGCGGGAATATTTCTTGTTGCGGCTTGGAGCAGTATGTTTATCAGCCTGCGGTGCTTCGTCCAGTTTTTTGTTGGCCCAAGTGATCGCGCTCGCCGTTTGTTCTTCTGCGAAACCGAAACGTTACTTATACGATGTCTAACTTATCTTCAAGGCCAGGATGTTTCGGTTATCGGCTGCAACGTTCGCGCATGGCACGAAGGTACATTGCATGGCACAAATTTCCCACTTGCCAGACCGTGCCCCTGTGGTTACTATGAGCCTTCCTGTAATGCTCCCTACCATGAACATCGGCGAGACGATCCGTAATTACCGGCTTCAAAAAGGCATGTCCCAGGGTGATATCGAAAAGCGCACCGGCCTGTTGCGCTGCTATCTGTCTCGCGTGGAAAACGGGCACACCATTCCTTCTCTCGATACGCTCTCGAAAATCGCCGGCGCCATGGAATTGCCGCTTTCGCAATTCTTTGCCGAACCCGGCCATAACAACGGCTCCAAGGGATTGCCGCAGCTCTCCGATGACGAAGTCCGATTCCTGAGCCAGATCCGCCGTTACTCGACGAGTCTGAATGAGAGCGATCGCAAACTGGTGCTCGCGATGGTCAAAAAGATGGCCTCCAATTCCGCGAAATAATTCTTCAGCTTTCGGCACTCAGCCCATGACAATCCGTGCCTCCTCCGTGGCCGGACACATGTGTGCGGATCGCTGGATGCTGATGGCTGAAAGCTTACTTTCGTACAGCACCCTTTCGTGACCACGGGGCACCTCGCCTCAGGCGCTCCCGCTCAATAAACTGTGGCCTGGAGATCTGCGTGACCACCGACGAGGAACTGAATGTACTCGATACCCAGTTGCGCCGGTTAAAAATCGAGTACGAAATCTACTTCAGCAATCCGACCAAAAAGCCTCCGACCGACATCGAATGGAAGGTGCTGGCACTGCTGCGGAAGTTCTCCGACGGCGGCCGCATGAACTTCTCCCAGCGCTTCCGTTACAACGAAATGGCGCAGCGCTACGCCATCTATAGCGATTTGTGGCGGAAGAAGTCGCGCATTCGCGAAGAAGGCTACCGCCGCCCGCAAGACGCACTGCTTTCCGTTCAAGGGGTTCGGACAACCGAAGAGGATCATAAGCCGCAGCATCCCAAAGTGTACGGAGTGAGCAAAGCCGCCGCCGCTGCCGCGGGAGCTAACGGGCAATCGTCGCCGCATTTCACGCTGCACAGCGTCGACAGGGCCGAACGCGAACAAGTCGAGCGCCTATACAACACGCTCGTGGCAGCCAAGAAAAAGGCGGGCGAGAGCGTAAGCGGCAATCTCGACTCCTTCGCTGCTTTTGTCCAAAAGAAGACGAATGAGATTCGTAAGCAGTATCACTGCGAGGCCGTCGAGTATTCGGTCGAAATTGCCAAGGGCCACGTAAAACTGAAAGCCAAGGCAAAGGCGTAATCCTTACTTATTTTATCCTCTCCGATTCTGTGCCGTCTGTGTTCTCGCTCCGGTTCAGATTCGCCGCGTCAACGATTCACGCGTGCAATCCCCTCGCGGCTTACGCATCCCACTCCATCACCTGATAAAATTTCTAGTCACGAATCAGGCCGAGGCACTCTGGCGTCTCGGTCGGGCGATGCCGGAAGAAAGCCGAGTCTTTCGAAGAATCCGTGTGAATCCTCGTGCGTCCGTGGCGAAGAAGCTCTTAGCCTAAGAAATCCATGCCAAGCCATCACAGAATTCAGCGCGCCATCCTCTCCGTCACCGATAAGTCCGGGCTTGTCGATTTCGCCCGCAAACTCGCCGCGCTAGGCATCGAGTTGATCTCGACCGGAGGAACGGCCAAGCTGTTGCGCGACTCCGGGGTCACGGTCAAAGACATTTCTGAGCTCACCGGTTTTCCCGAGATGCTCGACGGCCGCGTCAAAACTCTGCACCCAAAGGTTCACGGAGGCATTCTGCATCGCCGCGATGATCCCAAGCACGCTGCGGCCGTCGCTGAGCATGGCATCGCGCCAATCGACATGGTGGTGGTGAATCTTTATGCCTTCGAGAAAACCGTTGCCAGGCCGGAAGTGAAATTCGAGGAACTGATGGAGAATATCGACATTGGCGGGCCGTCTATGATCCGTTCTGCTGCGAAGAATTTTCACGATGTCGCGGTAGTGACTTCGCCTGCTGATTACAACGCGATTGCCGAGCAACTCCAACGTGAAAATGGCACGCTCTCGCTAGCTACCAAGTGGCGTCTGGCGCAGAAAGCCTTTGCGCTGACTGCAGCTTACGATTCCGCCATCGCGTCGACCCTGGAGCAAATCAGCCCCGATTCTTTCCAAGAATCGCATCGTGATGGGTTTCCGCCGGCGCTGCGCTTGTCTTTTCAGAAAGTGCTCGATCTGCGTTACGGCGAAAATCCACACCAGAAAGCCGCGATGTATTCCGATGGCTCCGGCGTCGGGGTCGCCAATGCGCGGCAACTCCAGGGCAAAGAACTTTCGTACAACAACATTGTCGATCTGCAGGCCGCGTGGGACTTGGCCCAGGATTTCAAAGATGGCGCCCCATTCTGCGCCATCGTCAAGCACACCAACCCGTGCGGCGCTGCAACTGGCAAGACTCTGGCCGAGGCCTATCAACGAGCTTTGGAGTGCGATCCGGTATCGGCGTTCGGTGGGGTGATCGGCGTCAATTGTCCGATTGATCCGGCCGCAGCGGAGGAAATGCACAAGCTCTTTCTGGAAGTGATCGCCGCGCCGGCGTTCGACGAACCGGCAAAAGCGAAGTTCGCCGCGAAAAAAAATCTGCGCCTGGTCGAAGTCGCTTCCGCCAATCAGAAATGGATTTTGAAGAATGTATCCGGCGGGATGCTGGTGCAGGATGCCGACGTTCGTCCTCTCGAAGATGCCGACTTGAAGGTGGTCACGAAACGCGCACCAACGCCGGAAGAAACCCGCTCGCTGTTGTTCGCCTGGAAGATCTGCAAGCACGTGAAATCCAACGCGATTGTTTACGCGCGCGATGGCCAGACTGTCGGCGTTGGCGCCGGACAGATGTCCCGTGTCGATGCGGCGAAGTTTGGCGCCCTGAAAGCACAATTGCCGCTCAAAGGCACAGTGGCCGCTTCGGATGCGTTCTTTCCCTTTCCCGACGGCGTCGAAGAGATTGCCAAAAGCGGCGCAACCGCGATTATCCAGCCGGGAGGGTCGCAGCGCGATGCAGAAGTCATCGCCGCCGCCGATCGACTGGGACTTGCCATGCTCTTTACCGGCGTGCGTCACTTCCGCCACTGATTCGAGACAGTTCCTCGATCACTTTCGACTCTCGTGCGGGCGAGCAATTACGCCTCTGTTTTTCCTGATTACCAGCAAGTCTATTGCAGGCGCTCGGACGGATTTTCATGGCGGGGCGAGACGTTCTGTACGATCAATGCGTGGGACTCACAATGTGCGCCGTGGCATGGAACTTGTGCCAATTCGTGAAGCGAATGACACTGCGACTGCAATCGTAGGGGCCTTGGTCACATATTTGATCCTGGGAATTTGTAGGCAGAACCATGCTGCTGCCGTCTCCCAGAAGGAGGTTCGCATATTCGATCTCGGCTTTCGCGTGCCGAATTGGATAACTTGGCATGTACGCGGTTTCCAGTTGCAGTCGAAGCAAAGATGAAGTCCGTGCATCAATCCAAATCGTGCCCGCATATTCCGGGAACCAGAGTTTGCCGCGGGACTCGAGAAAGTAGAGGTGGTTGTTTTGCGCGGCGACTCTAAAATCAAATATGAAGGCAGGAATGGAGCGCAACTTTTTCTCTTTCGAGTAATGGAATTGCGTTTTGCTGGACGGTGCAAAGATGCTGGCCAGCAGGGTTGCAAACTCGCCATGCGACCAAGCTCCTGAAAGTCCGGGTTCGGTGCCGGGCACCGGCTTTCCATCGACGCGAATGTCGCTGTAAGACTCCGATCCATCATGATAAGTCACGTGAACTGTGACTACATCTGAGTGCTGCTCGACGTCACTAACATTGCCGATGGGAGGGACTGTTACCCATTCTGTCATCCAATAACGCTTGGTCTCGCGATCGCAAATTATGTCGGACAGCTTCTTTCGCAGGTTGAGAACGAACTCACAAACCGCTGCTAAGGAAGACGAATATTCCTCTCTCCCGGCGAGATCTGAGCAGTAGCCAGGAATGTCGACCACTGCTAATTCTTTGGCTGCTGCCATCGCAGCGTCTTGGGCTGCCACAAGGGCATAATCAGGTATGTTGGAGCCGGCAGAAGAGACAGTGCCCGCTGGAACCGGGATATTCGCGCTTGCCGCGGCTGCTGGCGCAGGGGCAGGCGAGGGATGGGCGGCACCGGGAACGGTTTCGTTGGAAGCGACCACCGCCGCCAGTGGAATCTCGAGCGTTCCCGCTTTATTCGATCCCATGTCGTACAGCCCTGAACGCAAATACACGCCGGATGTTGGTACATCGATCTCGAGATTGAATCCAACGCCGTTGGCCTGCGCCTGTGCATAATGCACTGGCGGTACGCGCACCTGCAGCATACGCACCATCCAGTTCACCGGAGTTCCATCGCGGTTGTAGGCGAGTAAGGTGGCTTCCACGCTGCCGTGACGCACGCCGTCTGCCGACGTTTCGAGGGCAAGGTGTTCGGGCGACACGGTGAACGTCACGGTGTACCGGGTGACAGCGCCGGTCAGCTTGTCATCGTCACCGGCCCGAGGCGGAGCAGGCCCGGGCTGTAACGTGCGCGGCTGAGCTGACGGCACCACCTTCATCGTGTAGAGAATCGCAGTCGCATCCGGAGTCCCGTGATCCATCAACGGGCGCAGCGGGTCTCCCCGTGTCGTCGGCCGCGCTACCGGTGCCATGAAGTCGTTGGTGGCATAGTACCCGCGCCGGTACGCCAGCTTATATTTTCCGTCGGTGAGTTTGATCTGAATGTGCCGCAGCTCTCCATTCATTTTCTGATTCGTCGGCGAATAGGTCAGGGTGTAGTAATACGTTCCGGCTTTGATGACGCGATCGAGCACATCATTGAATCCATTCGTGTTGATGAAAGATTCTCCGCCGGTATTCTTCGCGATCTCCTCGAGGCTGGCACTATTTTGAACGCGCTCGGTGGATTCGTTATCGAGCGATTGATTCTGATACTGCGTCATCTGCTTCTCAGGGCTATCGCTCGCTACGTTAGGCGGTTGCGGCTGGCTGAAATCATAGATGCGGTTCGGAGTAAGCCCCATCGCTCCCACGCCGATCGGATAGATCGCGATTCGTGCAGTGGCGAGCAGGTTTGCTGTCCTGCCGACTTCCGAGCCATAATCCCGCATCATGTTCGGATCGTTCGACAAAGTATTTAAGGGAAACGATCCACTGAACCAGATCACGTTCTTTCGCCCTGGGATCGCTTGGAGGTAATTCGCCAGTTGTTCGATCGCCTCGAGCGTACGGCTCACTCTTACACCGATCTGCGAGCTCGTGTTTTCCACCAGAAATTGGGCCAGCGAACTCGCCGCGGCCTGTATATCCGCCGACCCCGTTGTAGCCGCCATTGCCTGCATCTGACTGACGAGTTGCTGGTTAGCGTTCTGTTCGGCGGCCGTTTGCAGCAGAGACGACCGTTCCGGATTCCCCGCGCCGTTCTTCCCGTTCATCGCCGCCATCAGCAGCGCAGGGTCCTCGGTAAATCCCTGGACAAACCGCAACCGGTCACCCAGCGTGAAGATCGCCAACCGCGTTCCGGGGCGAATGCCTTGGATGTACTTGATCATCTGGCCGCGAACGTAGCTTTGGTCTGCCATCTCAGTATTCAGTGAATCGAGAAGGAGCACGTTGGCCGACTCTCCCGCCCTGACCAGCGGAGCGTTGGAGAATACGTCGGGCGGAAGCTTAGCCATTCGCGAGAGCTCCGGCACATCGGGTAATCCGGCGTGCTCCTCGAACGACGCCAGCGTCTGCGGCTTTCCGTCTTCGAAGACTTGAAATTGTTCTTTCTTCAGCGCAGTGACCGGCTCATCATTTCCTTTGGTCACTACTACATCGACCAACACGACGCGTACATTCGCTTTGAACGTTGGAGTTTGATCTGCAGTATTTTGATTCTGGGCAACGGTTGGGCCAGAGGCGATTAAGGAGAGAATTACAAGCGCCAACAGCCGCGTCCGATCCATAGGCTGTTCCTGGGCAAAGCAAAGCATAGCACTGAGCGATGATCTCTACTTAATGGTTTTACGCATTTTTACGATTCGTGATGGGATCGCTGCGAATTTCTTATGGGAGGTGGATTGGTCTGTTCTGCCCGCAATTTCGCTCGATGGGAAACCTGTCACGGCGGCGAGAGTTCAAGGGGCGACGAGGGTGAGCGCGGGCGTTCCACCGATCTTGAGCACCCGAACCTGGCGCATCTTCACGCTGTCGATCACTAGAATGCTACGTTTCTGCGGAGCCATCGCATAGAGCGTCTTGCCGTCGTTTGCAATGGCGGCGCTCCAGAAGCGCATCTTGGGCCGAATCTTTCCGATCTGCTTCCAGGTGCGCGTGTCGAAAACACGTAATTCGTCGGCCATTGCGTTCGTGGGACGGATATTCGGGGGCCGGCCGTAATCCAGATAGAACCGGTTGTCGTTATGGCGGTCGTAATCGCTGCGGTGACCCAGATAGAGCCTGGTGCCGTCAGGCGAGATCGGCCATGCGGCCGGAGGAACTCGGTTGGGTAGACCCGGATTCGCGGCGGTTTTCCCGAAATCGTGTGTCTTAACATTCATCACGACCACGCCGCCGTCTCCTCGCACGATTGCTAAATCTTGCGAGGCGGGAATCGCAATCACCTCGCCTACTCCGTCCCGTCTTTCCCAGGGAAGGACGACGTCCACATTTTTGATTTCGCTTGAATCAGGATTGACCTGAATCAGGCGGATGCGATTCGTTCTGGGACAGAAAATATCGAAATGATCCGCGGCAGGGAACGAGATGAAGCGGCCAGGACCGCAGTTTCCCAAGCGCACGATGCCCGGCAAAAACTCGCCAGCGTTCGTATCAAACGTGGCCAGCAAATACACATCTTTATCGGGCTGTTCGGGGGTGTCGATCAGGATGCGCAACGCCAAGCCATCGCCAGAAACCGCCATGGTCGAAAACGGTGGCAGCAGAGCGTCGGTCACTGCACGGCTATTGACGGCTCCACTCTTGAGGATGGCACCCGCAACGGTGTCGATCACTGCCATCTCGCTGGAATCGCCCTCGACAAGAGACGCAACATAGAGGCGCAGTCCATCCGGCGACAGCGCAAAATCGGCATTGTCGCCGGTACGAATGCTTCCCATCACTTTGCCGCTTTCCGGATCGACTAAGCAGATGCGCCCACCCGGCCAGCCTGCTTCCGGTTTGGGATCGAGGACATAGAGCCAACCGGGCTGGGGCTTGGTCCAGTTTTCTATCCGGATGTTCGATGGCGCGGACCCATTGGTCTGCACCGATGCAGCGTTCTGTGACTCCGTTTGGGCGGGACAAGCCCCAGAACTTAAGGCGAAAGCCACAAAAAGGAAAGAGGCCCGGGGTAGGAGATTGGTTTTCACATGCGTCCTCACGAGTGCTCGCGCATTATACGATGAGGGGCGATCGAAGGAATGGTGAGTTCGGTAGACCTGTCAACCGGCATGGGCCGCCGGCGAGATAGCTGGCACAGCGGTCATTGACAACCTTCTCTGAGTGGAGTCACATGGATACGAAATTTCTCGGGGGCGGAGGAATCATGCGCAAGAAATCAGCGAACTCATCGCAGACCAGGCGAAGCTTTCTGAAATCCAGCAGCGTGATCGCGGCAGCGGCGTTCAGTTCCACCGCAGTTCCAAACGTTGCTACGGCAGCGGCATCAGCGCATGACACGCAGACGAAATCCCCGGCTATGCCCACGCGCAATTTAGGCAAGACGGGATACAAGGTTGGCATCTTCAGCCTGGGCGGCCAAGCCTCGCTGGAGAAACCGAACAATGAAGACATCGCCGTCCCGATCGTCGAGCGTGCACTCGATCTGGGCGTGAATTACATCGATACATCTTCGATTTATGGCGGGCCTGAGCGCTGGAGCGAGCAATACGTCGGGAAAGTGATGAAGCGCCGCCGCGCCGAGACATTTCTCGCGACCAAGACGAAAGAGCGCACGCGCGACGGATCGATGCGCATGATCGAGACTTCGTTGAAGCTGCTCCAGACCGATCATGTTGATCTTTGGCAACTGCACGACATCGGCACGATGACCGACATCAACGAGATTTTCGCGAAGGGCGGAGCCGTGGAAGCGCTGCTCACTGCCCGCGACCAGAAGATGGTGCGCTATCTCGGCATCACCGGGCACTATCGGCCGGATGCGCTGATCGAGGCGATCCATCGTTATCCATTTGACACGATTCTGATGGCCGTGAATGCGGCCGATCCGCACCACTTCAGCTTTTCCGAGCAGTTGCTGCCGTTGGCGGTTGAAAAACAAATGGGAATCATTGGCATGAAAGTTCCGGCACGCGGACGGATTCTATCGAGCTGGACCCCGCCACCAATCGAGCAACAGAAACATATGTGGGAAGGCATGGTGCTGGCGCCCACGCCCGGGACCATCGACATGCGGCAAGCGATGTACTACTCGCTGTCGCTACCGGTGAGCACGGTGATTATCGGCTGCGACACCATTGGTCAGCTCCAAGAAAACGTGCAACTGGCTCGCGAATTCACGCCACTGAGCCAGGCGCAGATGGCCGCACTGAGTCAGAAAACCGAGCCGGTGTCGAAGCAGTCGCTGTTCTTCCGGTTTTACGAGCGGGCGTAGGAATTGCAGATTTTACTTTTCACGGGGCACGCCGCGGTCGAAACGTGCTGACATCACTCTGTGAGTCTTGAATTCTTCTGATTTTCCACGCGGGATGCTTAAGGTTTTCCATTCGGTCGACCGCAGATGCTTAGCCAGGAACACGATCTGGCCGATGTGCTGCGCGTAATGGGCGATCTGGCGATTGATAGCCTGCAGCACGGTATGCGGTTCGCCGCGGATGGTGACGGTCCGCATGACATCTTCAGGTTTTACCGACTCGATTGCAGCGAAGACGCAGGCCCAACCTTCTTCCCACCACTTCATCACGTCAGCACGAGTGGTTGCCGGAGTGATTTCGAATTCGCGATCGCGGAAGCGGTTGGGCTTCTCGCCATCGGTGGTCAGGAAATCGGTAAACCGTGAGCGCATGTTGCCGGCAAGATGCTTGACCAGAATCGCCACGGAATTCGCTTCCGCATCGAGCGTGACGAAGAAATCTTCATCGCGAAGTTGCATCATGGCCGCTTCGCCCATGCGTTTATGTCCGTGCAACTGCCGTCGCGCTTCGTCGAGATAATGAGCCGCGCAGTCGGATGACATCGATGACCTCCGACACGATTAGATGCTCGGCGTTGCGGGTGGAACTATAGGATAGGGCGCCAGAGAATCAGCCGGCCGCAAATCGAGCTCGAGTTCAAAGCCGCCCACCAATTTTGCAAACAGGTTGTAGAGCAGCCCGCCGAGCGCTCCGCAAATAAATCCCATGACCCCGTACAACACCGGCATGAGAACCGCGAATGCGATCCCGAAAACCCCGGCGAAGGAAGTTTTCTGCTGACCGGCAAGGCTGCCCAGCACACCGATGAGAAGAAAGACTGGGGCGACAATCAATCCCAGACAACCGTAGATCAGGCCCATAATCTTGGCCACGGACAAGACTCCGACAGATTTTACGGTGTACATTCTGCTCTCCTGAGTACCATCGCCATATTGGGGGAACCCGGCAGTGTACTACGAGATCGGGATGGCGCTGCTTTCCCCCGTGTGGCCGCTCTGGCCCTGTCGAACGCAAAGAATTCTGTTGACACGAGATTCATCCTGCCGCAATATCTTGGAGCATAGAGCTGACTCATACCAGTTCTTGGGTTAGCTCTTCAGTCACAAGGGCCCATTTACACCTTGCAAGGGAAAATCGTTCACGGAGGAAGGTCAATGGCGACAAAGAAGAAAGCAAAGAAAAAGAAACACTAACCGGATGCGAGGCGATCCTCGCAACATAGAGTTCACTGGCCTCTCGAGAGAAGCACCTCTTGAGGGGCTTTTGAGTTGTTGGGCATACACGGCAAGTGCTGAATTGGCGGGGGTAATCAAAATCGCGCTGCAGAAATTCTGACTATCGCCGAAGACATGTGTCAGAATGGGAAAGACGCCGCGACTCCGCGGCGCGAGCCAAGATGGCGGCGAGAAAAAAGAATTCGAACCGGCACAAATCGGAAGAAGTGTTCATCCCCGACAAGCTTTACTTCCGCATTGGAGAAGTTGCCAGCCTATGCCATCTGCCCGCGTACGTGCTGCGCTTCTGGGAATCGGAGTTCCCGCAATTGAAGCCGGTCAAGAGCAGCAGCGGCCAACGCATGTACCGCAAGCGCGATGTGGAAAGTGTGCTGCGCATCAAGCAACTGCTCTATGACCAGGGATTCACGATCTCGGGCGCACGCCAACAACTTCGCACCGAAGCCAAGCCCGACAAGACGCAAGCCGCGATTCCATTCCCGACGCAGCCGTCTACTGACATCCAGCAGATCCGGCAGGGGCTGCGGGAGATTCTGAATTTGCTGAGCGCGCGAAGAACCGGCTAGGGCAGCGGAACTTCTTTCACTCCCATGCTTACCCATGTCTCGCAAAAGCGGCGAGACATGGGGCACCCCTTATTTTGGAGCACCCCAGTTTAAGGCACGCGAATTTTCAGGAGTTTGAAGGGTTGCTTGCTGGAAAGAGTATTCCTGACGATTTGGGTGTCGTCTAAGAACTTGCCTCTACCCAATTTCTTCGTTCCAGAATCGTTGGCGGCTCGTAGGTTTTTCCTTTTGCCAGACGGCGGCCTTCCCGCCGCGTGGTCCATAACAACACCGGGCCCAATACTGCAGGCAGCACTCGCGAGACCACTCCCGATTCGCGCCTAAATTCTTCGCGCAGAGCGCGAATCTGGTCGCTCACGTGGCGATCGACTTTCCGGAACTCGCGTTCCATTGCCCACAGAGCCGAACTGTAAACACCGCCCAGACGGTGCATCTCGTGCGCAAACCGTTCCCGCACGCGTGCGTCGGGCCAATCTTTGTAGCGTTTCCAGCCAACCAGCAAGGTTCGAGCGATGCGATAGAGGCTCGGGCCGTTGATCTCGAAGTCGCGCCAGAATGCCCAATCCAGAAAGCGCTTGGAATCCTCGCCCGAGATCGCTGCATGCTGGAAATTGAATTTGAATTGTCCATGGATATCGGCATAGTCGACATCCCGCAACAATCGACCTTCCGCCGCCATCTGCTCGTAAAGCGGAGTTCCCGGCGCCGGCGTGTACAGCATGAACTGATGAAAGTCTGTGTTATGCGACACCGCGTATTCGATCTCGGAAACAATGTTGTCGGGCGTGTGATGCTCCAACCCAATGATGGTCGAGCCCTGCACGCGAATTCCATGCTCGCGCAGTTCGCGCGTGAGTTGCCGCGTATCCGTTCCCTGCAGCTTGCTATAGCCGGCGCGCGGCGACTCCAGACCCATCCAGAGCCAGGAAATACCGAGATCTACAAGCTCCTGCATAGTGTATTGCCGAATCGCATTGGCGGAGGCGAACACCGACATCGTCCACTCTTTGCCAGCTTCCTTCATGCGATCGAGAAGAGTCAGCGCCCGCTTGCGATGCAGGAGAAAGTTTTCGTCCATGACGAAAAACGAATGGACGCCCAGTCGGGTCTCCATCTGCTGCATAACGCCGAACAATTCATCGCCGGTCTCGAAGAAGTTGACGAATTTTCCCTTGCCGCCGAAAAATGCCGAAGTAGTGCAGAAGTTGCATCCCATGGGGCAGCCGACCGAAGGAATAATCGTGGCCGCGGTTGCTCCTCGGCGTTCCGGCAGACGAATCCCCATGATGCGGGTCTGCATCCCGGAGACGATCGCCGGATGCTTGATTGGAGCGCTCCCGTCTTCGCCCAGATAGCGGCGCATCCAGGAAACTCCTTCGCCGCGCACGATGTGATCCGCATCGATCATCTTCTCGATGCCAGGGATCGCGGCGACATGCCCGCCCACGACAATTACAGAGTCTGGCGAAATCTCGCGCGTGATGCGGCACATCTCGCGCACCTTGCCTACATTGACGATGATCGATGAAATTCCGACGATATCGTAGTGCTGCGACCTGAGTTCGCGCCCAAAATCCTCGCGCGTGGGAAAATCGAGCACCGTGCAAGGCGCTGAAATATTCTCTTGGATCATCATGATCCCCCAGGAACGATGAAACATGCGCAGCGAAAAGCTGCCCTGGGCGCGCGTGACCTGGTTGTGGTAAAGCTCCATCGGATTGATGGAGCGGCTGCCGAATTCGTCGTCTTGCGCGTATGGGCCGAAGACGGAGGTCAGTAGAACGTGCGCATTAGACCCTTTGGGGTGCGGCTGGAAGACGGACGGAACTTGCTGTTCAATTTCAGCACTACGCGCCTGAATATACAATTTTCGTTCTCATCCATTTCTCCCACATAGCCGTTGCAATCATCGTAATCTGTTCGCCGGCGACTGAAGCAGCACGCCGCCAAAAAACACAAAAAAATTACAAACGAGCAACGAGCGGTAAGCAGTGGGCAGTGGGAATAAGGGAGATGCAATGATCTACGGGGGTTCATGCTCACCGCGCACGGCTCATGGCTCAGTATTCCGGTCCAGATCACGGTTGAATGCAGGTTGGCATCTAGCCTAGAATCTCTGCTCCATGGCGGAATCGCTGCAAGTCGAACGGTTGGATAATGGCGTGCTAAGTTTTCGCGGGCCGTTGACAATGGAGAACGTTCCGCCGTTCTTGAACGCCGTTCGCCGCGAAGGCGCGCCCACGATGATTTTGGATTTTTCCGGAGTTCCTTACCTCGACTCGTCCGGCCTGGGATGTCTGGTCAGTGCGTACACATCATTTTCGAAAGCGGGGCGCCGCGTGGCCCTCACCGGCGTGAATCAGCGCGTGCGAAAGGTGTTTGAGATTACGAAAGTCGAGCAGATCTTTCTGATGTTCCCCACCTTAGCCGATGCGATCGAAGCCTTCACGAACGCAGGGTCGGCGTAACGTGCTGAGGATTAAGCCTTGAGCACCCGCAGCTACGCCGCGCGTCCCGAGTCAGGTTTCTTTTGATTTCCGCTGTTGACCGTATCGAGACGAATGCGTGTGACCCGAGTGGTTTTTTCCACCAGATCTTCACCGAAATTGCCCGATTCTCCCGACATCACCGATCCCGCCGCGAGAGCAAAACGTAGCGCGTCCGCTTGATCTTCGAAATACAAAACCACTTGTCCCGACATAGCACTTCTCCCTGGAGGGCCTCAGCGGTCGGCCCCAAGAATAATTGGAAAAAGAGGCGCCCTGTGCACCCGCGTGCTGGCGATCTGCTGCTAATTTTCTGAGAATCCCCCGTGCGACTCCTAGTGTTTCTTTTGGTTCGGGATCACTCGGAAGTGCAGGGTCCATGCCCGTTCAAATCTCGGTCTCGGAAACTTCCGAGCGTTACACTTCACATCATGCTCGTGCTGATTTCCATGCTGCGGGGCGTCAATCTTGGTCCGCACAACCGGATCAAGATGGACGATCTGCGCGCACTGTATAAGTCTTGCCAGTTGGAAGATCCGCGAACCTGTGTGCAGAGTGGCAACGTAATCTTCCGTACGAGGGAAAAGAACGTTGCCAAGTTGGTCAAGAAAATTCAGGCAGGCATTGAACAAGAATTCGGTTTTCGTCCGGAAGTGATCCTGCGGACAATTGAGGAACTGAAACAAGCACTCGCCGCGAATCCATTTCGGAATCGACGCGATATCGAGCCCAGCAAACTCTTGATCACCTTCCTTTCCGCACAGCCGGCCGCAGAAGCCCACAGCGCAATTCGTGATCTCAAACCGCAGCGCGAAGAACTCCACCTGATCGGCCGCGAGTTGTACATTTACTTTCCTGACGGAATCGGCCGATCGAAGGTGCGTTGGTCGTCCGTCGAAAAACTGTTCAAGGTGACCGGGACGGCACGCAATCTGAACAGTGTGGTCAAGATGCTTGAGATCGCCGAAGAACTGCAAGCCGCAGATTGAGCTGCTTGGCGAGGGCCGGGAGCTTTAGTCGACGGCCATACGCGAGCAAGCACTGCGCTTTTCACGCATTTGCATTTACAATGCGTTGTTCGGCAACCGGCCCTAAGAGAATCTCGACTGCCCTCTCAAGATCCGATCTCCGTCGCCGTCGTGGGCGTGGGCGTCTTTGGACGCAATCACGCGCGAGTCTACAAAGAACTGGAAGAACAGGGCGAAGCTATTCGCCTGCTGGGCGTGGTCGATCCCGATGTCAGCCGAGCCGACGCGGTCGCTCGCGAATTCAACTGCAAAGCTTTTGGATCTGTTCATCAAATCATCACCACACACAGTGAATTGCAGGCCGCATCGGTTGCCGTTCCAACGGTTCATCACTTCTCGGTCGCGCGGGAGTTGATGAATGCCGGCATTGACGTGCTAATCGAAAAACCGGTAGCGGCCACGCTGGCTGAAGCCGACGAATTGCTTGCGCTCGCTGCGAAGCACAAACGCGTCGCCCAGGTCGGACACCTCGAGCGCTTCAATCCCGCTGTACGCGCCACGCAGCCCATCGTCACGCAGCCCATGTTTTTCGAAGTGCATCGCCTGAGCGTGTTCACGCCGCGATCCCTCGATGTCGATGTTGTGCTCGATCTTATGATTCACGACCTCGATATCGTGCTGGCGTTCGCGAATTCGCCGGTGAAGGAAGTGCGGGCGGTCGGGCTGCCAATTTTGTCGGGTAAAGTCGATATTGCAAACGTTCGCCTTGAACTCGAATCCGGTTGCGTCGCGAATTTCACCGCCAGCCGGGTTTCGACGGAACGAGTGCGCAAACTGCGCTTCTTCCAACCGCGGCAATACGTTTCTATCGATTATGGACGCCAGGAAGTTTTGGTCTTCACGGTGGGCCACGACGGCAGTGTCGCTGGAACTCCTTCAGTGAATCCGGAAATTTCTGTTTCCAAACCTCCGGTCGCTTCGGAGGAACCGCTGCATGCCGAACTGAAATCGTTCTTGCAATCAGTTCGAAAGCGCTCGGAACCGGTCGTTTCGCTCGAAGATGGCCGTCGCGCCCTGGCCGTTGCTCTGGAAATTCTTGACGGGATCCGGCATCACGCCAAAAAGCTGAATCTGGCTGAGATGGCGAAAGTCAAGAATTGATTCAGCTCCCTTATTTACATTTGTTTACAGACCAACGTCGTACGCGAATTGTCTGCGCAGAATCTGCCGAAAAATGCGAAAATGACATAACTTGGCTTCGCGCGTCCGAGGGGCATGACCCACACGGGGTACAACGCGACTCGGGCCTGACGTGTCTAATCAGCAGGCCTGATTCGCCAAGTCCAATTCGACCACCGCAATGCCCATAACGCAGATTCCATTCCAGGACCCGGTTGCCCCAACTGAAAAGCCGCAGGCAGAGCAGCTGGAGCTTTATGCTGCGCGGGACTGGGAAACTGCCTATCGCGAACTGGAAGACCGCGTTCCGCACCTGCTGATCCAGCTACAGGACGATCTGGCACGCTCGCGCAAGCGCGAGGCCTTGTGGATTTCGATCATCTTCCACTTGCTCCTGATTATTACGCTCTGGAATCTCAATTTGATTCAGAAATACGTTCCCTGGCACCGGGTGGTCGCCGTGGCAATTAGTCCAACGAAAGACAAAGATGTGACTTTCCTGTCGCTGCCGCCGGATGCGCAGAAGGTCACGCGCAAGCCCGACACCAACATCCTTTCGGATAAGGATCGCATCGCGATGTCGCGGCATCCCGAGCTCGATCCGAAGGAATTACGCAAGCTTCTGGCCACGCCACCTCCGGGTGCTCCCGGGATGCCCGGACCGAAAGCCCCGCCGGCCGCGGCCGCGCCGCCGCAGGCCATGGCGCAGAATCAGCCGATTCAACAACAACAGCAGGGTGGGCCGCGTCCGCAATTCGATAGCAATCAGACCGCAAGATTGCAAATGCCTGCTCGGCCGACCGATAGCAACGCCTTCAGCAAGTACGCAGCCGGGATGAGCGCCGGTTCAGCCATTCAGCAGGCGGCTGCAGCAGCAGCGGCAAACCGCGCTGGCGGCGGAGGCCAGGGCGGCGACTTCGGCTTGGGAACAGGTGCCCACGGCCGTCAACTCGGTGCTCTCGACATTCTTAGCGATACGCAAGGGGTTGATTTCGGACCATATCTGCAGCGCATTGTAGAAGACGTTCGCCAGAACTGGTATCGGCTGATTCCCGAATCGGCCGAGATGAAGCACGGCAAGCTCGCCATCGAGTTTGCCATCAACAAGGACGGCAGCATTGCCGACATGCGACTGGTTGCGACTTCTGGCGATGCCGCCCTCGATCGCGCTGCGTGGGGCGGAATCTTCTCGTCCAACCCGTTTCCACCATTGCCTGGTGAATTCACCGGTCCGTATCTCGCGCTGCGCTTCCGTTTCTACTACAACCCGGATAAGTCGGATCTGGAATAGTCTTGCGACTCCCGAATGCCTCACTTCGCGAAACATCCCCTCCGCTCAGACCGACGAAACACACTATTTCGTCAGATGGAATGCGCGGGAGTGGAACTCCATCACTTCGTCGAAATGGGAGATGAAATAACTAATGCTGTGATCGCCGGGATACGGCCGGTATTCGTGGGGCACATGCTCGCTGTCGAGTTCCTCATTTAGCTTGGCTGCTCCTTTTTCGAATCCGTAATTATCCTGCTGTCCGCAGTTGAAGTAGATTGCCAGCCTCCGCAGCTCGGCGGCGTTTTTCTTCGCCAGAAGAAAGGGATCGTTTGCGTCCCAATGACGAACGTTAATGGGATCGCCGAACACCTCGGCTATCACATTCGCCAACGGATAACCCGAGTGCATAGCCGCATCCAACTGTTGCGACGTTTCGGTGATCAGCGCCGCACTCTGCGCGCTCACCGCCGAAAAAAGCTGCGGATAAGCAAATGCGAAGCGCAGCGCTCCATAGCCTCCCATGGAAATGCCCGTAATCGCGCGTCCCGAGCGGCCCGGCACTACACGGTACCTTCCCTCGACATACGGCATGAATTCGTGCAGAAAAAAATCACTGTAGCGAAGCGAGCCGTCGGCGGAATTGACGTAGAAGCTGCGCCAACCTTCCGGTGCGACGATCAGGAAGTCACCAATCTTGCGCTGATGGCGCAGGTCGTCGATCAGCGTCCATCCGCCGCTGTTAAAGAGGGTCTGCTCGTTGTCGCCCAAGCCGTGCAACAAATACAGCAAGGGACATCGCCGAGGCACGCTTGAATCGTAGCCTTCAGGAATGTAGACGCAATAGCGGACGGAACGTTTGAGAATGCGGCTGTTCATCGCGCCGCAATCGATCCGGCTCTGCGCCGCCGAACTCACCGCACCGGAGATGCAGAACAGCAGAATTGCAAAGCAGCAGACTTTCCATCGCATCGAGAAGCTCTACTCGTAGCGCAGGGCCTGCACCGGATCGAGGCGCGCCGCGCGGGTTGCGGGATACAAGCCTGAAACGAGGCTGACTATGACCGCGAAAACAACTGCAAACACCGCCAGCCACCACGGCACGGCCCAAAAATGCTCGGGAGGAATGGACTGGCGCCTAAGGTAAATATTCGTTCCAAAATTGATGACCTGGCCGATCGCCCATCCGAACACCACGCCGACAATGCCGCCAAGAATTCCCATCGCCCCAGCTTCGGCGAAGAACAGTTTCTTCACATCGGCATCGCTCGCACCAATCGCCTTCATAATTCCAATTTCACGGCGACGCTCGAGAATCGCCATGACCAGCGTGTTAACGATTCCGATCGACGCGACCGTCAGCGCCAAACTGCCAAAAATTCCTAAGAATGCGAATAAGACTTTGAAGACTTGCTGCATACTCCGGCTGGCATCAAGGATCGAGAACGTTGAGAATCCCATACTCTTGATCGCGTCTTCGACGCCTTTCACCTGCGACGGATCTTTGACGCGCACGCTGATCGATCCATAGACCGCTGCGTCGCCAGAATGCGCAATGTCACGCAAATCGGCTGCCTGCATGATGTGTAAGTTTTCGGCGAGCTTCAGTGGAATAAAAAGCTTCCCCCGCATCGGGCCCCGCATGCTTTCAGGATCGAGATCGGAGACACCGACGATCTTCAGCTTCTGCTCGCGCGAAACTACCGAATACGATTCTGCGGCGACGTTCTCGCTGGATGCCACGTCGGACGGCCGAAGTGGAGGCTGAGAGACCGCCTCGCGCTGCGGATACACCATGGTCAGCTCTTTTCCCAGCAGAGGCTTCGCCAGATCAGCGACGTTCGGCTCCGGCGCTCCCAACGCCGGCGTCTTGCCTAGAAGCTCCTCGGCAAAAGACTTCTGTAGAATTGCTTCCGGCGCAATCTCGGATGAAAAGAAACTTCCTTGCATATCATCAAACGCGTCGTTCGATTTTGCCGATTGCGGCAATGCCGAAACCATGGTCAGATGCGGCTTGTCTTCAAAGCGAAGCTCGGTCTGCAAGCGAATATCGGGATACGCCTCCACAACGTTGGCCAGCTTCTCCATTTCTCGCCGCGCCGGTTCGTCAAGCACTCGGCTCTCGGCAGGATTGACGCCGGTGCGTTCGCTGTCGCGCCCCATGCCGCGCATTTCACGGCGGGAGCTTACGACGATAGTGTCGAACAGTCCGGATTTCTCCAAACGGCGCGTGAACAGCTGCTGAAGTCCCGTCCCGAGCGAAAGCATCGCCACTAGTGAGGCGACTCCAACGGAAATTCCAACGGTCGTCAGGGAGTTGCGCAGCACCGATTCGCGCAGGTTGCGCACCGCTAGTTCAGATAGGTCGGAGATCTTCACGACTGCGCCTCCCGCGTTCTGCCGGCAAGCGGCGTATTTGGCCGATCATCGACCAGTTTGCCGTCGGCCAGAGAGATCATGCGCTCGGCATAGCGCTCCGCCAGCGCGCGTTCGTGTGTGACCATGACGACGGTCATTCCCATCTGCTGATTGAACTCGCGAATCAAATCCATGATTTCGATTCCCGTATGGCTGTCGAGATTTCCCGTGGGCTCGTCTGCCAGCAAGAGCTGAGGCCGATTGATGAGCGCCCGCGCCAGCGCCGCGCGCTGCTGCTCGCCTCCGGACAGCTCGGTCGGGCGGTGATGAATGCGCGCTCGCAAGCCGACTCGCTCCAAAGCTTCCATCGCCAGAGCCTCGCGCCGGCTCCGTTCCACTTCCGCAAAACGCAGCGGCAACTCGACATTCTCTGCAATCGTCATGCTCGGGATCAGATTGAACGACTGAAACACCATGCCAACGACGTGTAGCCGATACTTGGCCAATTCCTCCCGCGAGAGCTTGGCCAGATCCCGCTCTTGTACGACTACGCTGCCCGAAGTCGGACGATCCAGACCGGCTATAAGATTCAGCATCGATGACTTACCGGAACCGGAGCTCCCCAGCAGAGCCACGAATTCGCCTGAGGGGATTTCGAGCGAGATACCATCGACAGCCCGGATGACGTTCTCGCCCATGCGGTAGTAACGGCACAGGCTTTCACTACGAATGGCTGTAGTTTCGCGCGCAGCAGAAATTGCAGGGGCCGTGGTCAACGCATTTCTCCTCTCAAGACGCGCAGTGCATCCGCAGCCTTCACATCGGCGTTTTTTCCGTCCCCGCCATTTCCGCCCACTGTGACGGCATCGCCCTCGCCGGGAGCAAGAAACAGATTTTCTTCGACCCCGTGCTGGCGCGTGTAGAGATCGTAGTAGCGCCCACGCGCAGCATAAAGCTGCGCATGCGTGCCGCGCTCGACAATGCGCCCCTGCTCCATGACGAGAATCTGATCGGCTCTGCGGATCGTCGAAAGCCGGTGCGCAATGACGAAAGTAGTCCGTCCCTGCATGAGATAAGAAAGTCCTTGTTGGATCATTTGTTCCGATTCGGAGTCGAGGCTGGAAGTTGCTTCGTCGAGGATTAGAATGCGCGGCTCCGCCAGAAGCGCGCGGGCAATGGAAATTCGCTGCCGCTGCCCGCCCGAGAGTTTCACGCCGCGCTCGCCGACGATAGTGTCGTATTTGTCTGCGAAGGTTTCGGCGAATTCATCCGCACGCGCAATCCGGCATGCGCGCAGCATCTCTTCCTCTGTTGCGTCAGGCCGCGAGAACATGACATTTTCCCGAATCGTTCCATCGAACAGAAAAGATTCCTGCAGCACCACGCCCAGTCGCGTACGGAACGAACCCAGCCACACGGTGCTCAAGTCCGCACCGTCCACGCGCACCGTGCCTTTTGTCGGGACATAGAATGCGGAAATCAAACCGATGGTCGTCGATTTGCCCGATCCAGAAGAGCCTACCAGCGCCGTGACCGTCCCTGGTTCCGAACGGAACGAAATGTCGTGCAGGACTTCGTGCGTGCCATCGTAACTGAAACTTACATCGTCAAATTCGACCGTGCCGATGACATCGGGCAGGACCACGGATCGCCTTGGATCCTCATGCTCAGGCCGCTCTTTCATGATTTCCTGCGTGCGCTCGAGGCCGGCGAGAGCTTCGGTCAGCTGCGTTCCGATGTTGACCACTTGCATGATGGGGGCAACCAGATACACCAGCAGTGCGGTGTAGGAAAAATATCCACCGGGAGTGAGGGTTCGTGCCTCCATCTCGTGGCCGCCCACATACATTGTCGCGGCTCCCACGACACCAAGCAGAACGCTGGCGGAAAGTCCCATCAGAGACGTAGCGGTCAGCGTGCGCATCACGTTTTCGAGCAGCCGATGCACGCCCAAAGAAAAGACTTTCTCCTCGCGCGCCTCGGCGTGATATCCCTTGATCACCCGCACGCCGCCGAGCGATTCCGTCAGGCGTCCGGTGACTTCGGCGTTGATTTTGCCGCGCTCGCGAAAGATGGGACGAATCGTAGCGAACGCCCGGTTCAAGGCAAAGGCGAAGCAGCCGAGTGATCCCACGGCAATCAGCGTCAAAGGCGGGCTGATGCGGAACAGCAAGACCAGCGCGATCGTGGCGGCAATCAGACCTCCAGCAAAATCGACTAGGCCGGTGCCGAGCAGGTTGCGAACGCCTTCTACATCGCTCATGATTCGTGACACCAGCGCGCCGGTTTTATTTACGTCATAGAAAGCCACGGGCAATCGCGAAATGTGCCGCTGTACTTCCTGCCGCAAATCTGCGATCAAACGCTGCGCCGCTTTCGAGAGTAGCTGCGTGAGCGAAAAGGAAGTGATGCCCTGCACGACGGTCGCCGCCAGCACGGCGAGCACGAGCGGGCGCAGCATTCCGGTATGGTGCTTGCCGACAACGTCGTCAATGAGAAATTTCGAGGAGTAGGGAAGCACGAATCCCGCGAGCCGGTTGATCACCATCAATACGAAGCCAATGGCCAGCAGGCTGCGCCGTGGACGCATCAGCTTCCACACTTCCGGCCAAACGGCTTTCAGCCGTTCGAGTTTGGGCGGCTTAGTCGCCTCTTTCTCTTTACTTGCGGACTCTCTGTTTGCGGAACTCAAGTTCTTATTGGACTCCGTTGGTTCCTGCCCAGCTTCATTAAATACTCGATTGTCACACATTCCGGCCCGTGTGACAGGCGGCTGGCGACCGTTGTATGCTCGGGGCGTGTCCCGTCCGTCATTGCCCCGGCAATCAGCGCCGGACCGATCGCCGACCTTTGGTCTGCTGCTCGGCCTCGTTATTACTCTAACCGCGGTCCTTGCATATTCTGCCTACATGACGTGGCAGGTGATGGGCCTGCGAAAGTTGCAAACGAACCTCGTCGATCGCAATCGCAAGGATTCTCTGCAATTGCTGCGAATTCAGAACGATCTCAATTCGCTGGCAGTCGCCATGCGCGACATGGTGAGCGGCGACGAACCTTATCCTCTCACGGCATGGTCGGCGCAGTTCGAGCGCATTCACACCGATCTCGACGATGCCATGCATCTAGAAGCCGGATTCGCAGCCGCCAGCCGCACACCGCAGCAGAGCGCTTTTCTCGCCAGTTCCTTCAACCAGTTCTGGGACGCTGCCGATCGCGTTTTCGCTCTGGCTCGCGACGGAGACACTAAAGAAGCACGGACGCAAATTCAGCTTTCGCTGCAGGAACGTCAAGCCGCGCTGAGCACGGCAGTTGCGCGTTTGCTGGTCCAGAACACGGAAAACGAAGAACAGGCGGGACACCAGATTGTCGAAATCTACGACCGCGTACAGCGGCAGGTGTATGTCTTTCTCGGCGCGACTCTGCTGGCGATCCTGCTAAGCAGTCTTTCCATCATGCGCTGGAACCGACGTCTGTTTGCGCAGATGGCAGAAATCTCCGAGCGCCGCAGCGAACTCGCCCAGAAACTCATTTCGACCCAGGAATCAACGCTGCGTTATATCTCGCGCGAACTGCACGACGAATTCGGCCAGGTTCTGACCGCTGTCGGATCAATGCTGCGCCGCGCCGGCTCCCATGCCCCCGAGGGATCTTCGCTCCGAGCCGATCTGCAGGAAGTCCTCGAAACCGTGCAGTCGACTCTGGAGACCGTTCGCAGTCTTTCGCAAGCGCTGCATCCCGTTATGCTCGATGAGGCCGGACTTGAGAGCACCCTCGACTGGTATATCCCCACCGTAGAAAGGCAGACCGGGATTACCATATCCTATGAGAAGCAGGGGCTGTCGTTTGCGGTTGACGGCGCTGCTGGTGTTCACATCTACCGAATTTTGCAGGAAGCTTTGAATAATGTTGCACGGCACTCTGCCGCCAAGAATGCATGGGTGCGGCTGCGCTTCCTGGCCGATGCGCTCGAACTTGAAGTGGAAGACCATGGCGTGGGCTTTCCCGAGCCTTCTAAGAGGCAAGGCATTGGACTGGTGGCCATGCGCGAGCGCTCCGAATTGATGGGCGGAGGAATTACTTTTTCGCGTCCGGATGGCGGCGGAACGCGCGTGCATCTTGTCGTTCCCCGGGAGAAAGCGGAGTCCTATGGAAAAGAAGATCACAGTCTTGCTCGTGGATGATCACAGTCTGGTGCGCCGCGGATTCCGTCGGATGCTCGAAGACGAGTCCGATATGGAAGTCATCGGCGAAGCGGGCGATGGCGAGAACGCCATCAAACTCGCTAGAGAACTTCATCCCCAGGTGGTTGTGATGGATTGTGCTCTGCCAGGAATGAACGGCCTCGAAGCCACCCGCGAAATCCTCGGCCAGTCGCCGGAGACGGCCGTACTCATGCTAAGCATGCACACGGAGAACACGTGGGTGCGGCAGGCGGTTGAGGCCGGCGCAAAAGGCTATATTCTCAAGGACGCGATTGATCTCGAACTCGGATCGGCGATCCGCAAGATCGCCGCCGGCGAAACCGTCTTCGATCCGAAAGTCGAGCAGCGCACGCAATTGAAGGGCGAACGCAGTGCTGCGCTCACGCCGCGCGAACTGGAAGTCCTGCAGATGATCGTTGATGGCAAGTCGAATAAAGAAATCGCAACCGCTCTCGATCTCAGCGCCAACACCGTTGCGGTTCATCGCGCCAACATCATGAATACGCTGGGAATCCACAAGACCGCTGAACTTGTGGTCTACGCGATTCGTGCCGGGCTGGTGAACGTTCCGTGAATCGCCGTTCTTTCCTGTGGAGCATGGCGGGTCTGGCATCTTGCTCGCCACTGTTGCGTTCTGGCCTTTTCGCCGCGCAAGCAAATTCGACTCCGGGCTTCCGCTTCACAGATATCACAACTCCAGCCGGCATCGCTTTCCAGCACACCACCGGCGCTTTCGGTGGCAAATATCTTCCCGAAACGATGGGTTCCGGTTGCGCGTTTCTCGATTACGATCGAGACGGATGGCAAGATATTCTGCTGATCAACGGGTGTGACTGGCCGGGCCACAAGAAAAGCCGCACTACACTCCGCCTTTACCGCAACAACCGCAACGGCACTTTCACAGACATGACGGCGCGCTCAGGCCTCGATCATGAGTTTTACGGAATGGGCGTCGCCGTGGGCGATTACAACAACGACGGATTGCCCGATATTTTCATCACCTGCGTCGGCCAGAATCATCTCTTTCGCAACACGGGAAGAGGAACGTTCGTCGATGTCACCAACGCGAGCGGTCTGGGAAAACGCGAGGCTTTCAGCACGTCGGCGCTGTGGTTCGACTACGACCGCGACGGCTTGCTCGACCTCTTCGTTTGCAATTACGTGAAGTGGTCGCCGGAGCACGACATTTTCTGCAGCCTCGACGGCAGGCACAAATCCTATTGCACACCGGAAGCCTACCGCGGTGAAACCTGCTGGCTCTTTCACAATCGTGGCGACGGCACGTTCGAAGATGTCACGGCCTCAAGCGGCATTTTCGACAGCAGTTCGAAATCGCTGGGCGTAGCTTTGCTCGACGACAATCAAGATGGCTGGCCCGATCTGCTCGTCGCCAACGACACACAGCCGAACAAGCTCTACCGGAACCAGCGGAACGGGACATTCCGCGATGAAGCGGTCGAGGTCGGCCTTGCCTTCAGCGCGGAAGGCAAAGCTCGCGCCGGTATGGGAATCGATGCCGCCGATTTTGAAAATTCCGGCGAGACTGGTGTCGCGATAACCAATTTCGATAACGAAATGATCGGGCTGTATCGTCCAACGGGCCGCGGTTTCGAAGATATTGCCGCTCAGTCCGGAATCGGCATGGCTTCAAAGAATAGCCTGGGATTCGGCTGTGTTTTTCTCGATCTCAATCTCGACGGGTGGCTCGACTTTGCTGTCGCCAACGGACACATCGACGAGACCGTGCGCAACATTCGCGGAAATGTCGGTTATGCGCAGCCGCCGCAGCTTTTCCTGAATGACAGCAATGGTCACTTCCATGATGTCGCAGCCGAGGTGGGCGGAAGTTTCGATGCTCCCAAAGTCGGCCGTGGACTCGCTTTCGGCGATTTCGATCGCGACGGCGATCTCGACCTCCTGCTCACGACCAACAACGGTCCAGCCTACCTATATCGCAACGATCTGCTCACCTCCAATCGCAGCATTCGCTTTCATCTGGTTGGAACCAAATCGAACCGCGATGCCATCGGCACGATTGCGCGGGTCTATGCTGCGGGTATGACTCAGTCGCGCATGGTCAAAGGCGGCTCCAGTTATCTTTCGCAATCGGAACTGGCAGTGACGTTCGGACTTGGCGCTCACGACCGTATCGATCGTGTCGTGATCGAGTGGCCTAGCGGACGAACGGAAGAATTCAAGAACCTTGCCGCGGGCCACTCCTACGTCTGCATCGAGGCAAAGGGAATTACGCCGCAAGAAGGCTACTGAGAGGCAGAGTTCGCATCCTCTTGGCCGATGCTACCTGCGGCCGCAAAATCAATCTCCACCGAATCGCTCACGCGCAAGAAAAGCGTGCTGGGATTCTTCATCCCCCACTTCGCATACGGAATCGTGAAGTGAACCTTGGCGTTCCAGTTGGTTCCTGACATTTGCACTTCCGCCGGGACTTCGATCTCGCGATCCATGCCGTGAATGCGAAAAGTCCCGTGCACCTTGACCGACGATTTTCCCTGCGATGCAATCGCGCCGCTTACCCGGTCCGGGCGGAATGAAATCTCCGGATATCGACCGCTCGCCAGCACATCTTTGTGCATTTTCCGGTCACGCATCCCGTTGCCTGTATGACCACTTCGTGCGTCCACGACGATTTCGCCGGACAAAACGCCAGACGCCGGATCCAGGCGCACTTTGCTCTGCCTTGCCTCAAATGTTCCGTGCACGGTGTGAAGAGCTGCCTCCAATGTGAATTGAACCGAAGTTCTTGCGGGATCGACTTCGAGAGTTGTTTGTTGCGCCGCGGCATAACTGAGAGTAAAAGTGAGCCCGGCCAGCAAGCATGCGAATTGGCGCATGATCCTCCGAATCATCTTTAGGTGGTCAGCAATTCCCAGCCGAGCGCCAGCCCGTGAAATACGAGCTGCGAAGAGGGCAGAATTCCTACGTGAAATTCAACCAGCCGCTGAAAAACCTCGGGATATCTTTCGAAGATTTTCAACGTGCGCCGCTGCAGTCTTGGACGCCGGTCCATGGTGAGCATCAGTCGTGCCATCCATTTTGGGCGCAATGCCAGCTTTCGATGTTTTCGCTCATAGGTTTCCAGATCTTCAGACCGCAGACAGTCGGCCAACGCCATCGCCTGACTGAACGCAAGTCCTATTCCTTCGCCGGTGATCGCATCGACCGTGCCGGACGCGTCACCGATCAGCGCGACGTTGCGTTTCCACAGGCGGGCAAACTGCCGATTGCCGGTCAATGCGCCACGTTCCCTGGAAATGATTTCGGCTCCATGCAATCGCGCCTGCAGAGCCGGTAGTGACTTGAGCCCGTCCTCAAGTCGCAGCCCGGCGTCGCGCGAAGCCAGTGCCACACAGACTTTATCGTGTCCCACTCCGGTCGCATACCCTTGGCAAGTTTCGCTCCAATACACTTCCATGAAGTCCGTCCATGGTGCAACCCGGAAATGCTGCCGGAACGCATAACGCATACGCGGTCGTGGACGGTCCAAACCTGCCCAGCGGCGCACGCGCGAATTGGCGCCATCCGCGCCAATGATCCAGCGCGCACGTACGAAATGATTCCCCATGTGAATTCCGTCAGCGCTTACTCCCGTGACTGGAGTGTCCCACGATAATTCCGCACCAAGGTGCTCGGCACGTTCGAGCATCACACGATGCAGAGCAGTCCGCCGAATTGCAAAACCACAGCTCGGTTCCGGAAACACGGCTTCGGCTTTCCGTTCGCCGCTCCAAAAGCGGATCCCGCGAAATCTCCACGTCTGCTCGGCAGGAATCCGAATCCCCAGTCGCTCGAGCGCGGCCACACCGTCCGGAAGAAATCCTTCGCCACAAGCTTTGTCGATCGGCGGAGTCGCGCCATCCGCGACGACAACCTGCAAGCCCCGCTGCCGTGCGGCAATCGCAGTGGCAAGGCCGGCCGGCCCGCCTCCGACAACAAAAATATCGGTGGCATCTGGAAGAGATCGCGTCACGCGCACACTACCATTCGAGAAGCAGCAATTCTGAGCAGAAGCCCGGCCCCATGGCGGCGAGCAAGCCCAGCGTACCGGGCTCCGGACGCCGGTTTCGCATCACATCCTCGAGCACGACCAGCACCGAAGCCGACGATAAATTTCCCACTCGCTTTAGACAATCCCACGATGCATCCAGCTGTCCGTTGTGCAATCCGAGAGCGTCCGCCGTGGCTTCCAAAACTTTCGGGCCGCCCGTGTGCAGTACCCAACTATTCAGATCGCTGCGCTTTAACCCATTATCGGCAAGAAATGAGTCGACGTCGTGCCCGAGGTGTTCTCGAATCAGCTGCGGCACCTCCGGAGAAAGCACAATCCGGAATCCCTTTTCGGTGATATTCCATCCCATCATCTCTTCGGTTTGCGGATAAAAGACCGAGCGCGTGGCGCGAATCGCCGGCCCCGACGAATCGACTTCATCGCCGGTCACAATCGCGGCTGCGGCGCCGTCCGCAAAAAGTCCGGCAGAAATGAGATTGGCCACCGAAAGATCGTCCCGCTGAATCGTCAGCGAGCAAAGCTCGACCGAAACCAGTGCCGCCGCGTGATCCGGATAAGCCCGCACGTAATCGGCAGCTCGCGCAATTCCCGCGGCCCCGGCAACGCATCCCAGCCCGAAAATCGGCACTCGACGAATATTTGCTGGAAGCGCCATACGATTGATCAGCAACGCATCGATGGATGGGCTCGCAATCCCGGTCACCGAAACAAAGAACAGCGCGCCCAGTTGCTGCCGATCCACGCCTGCATGATGCAATGCCCGGCATAGCGCCTGCTCGCCGAGATCTTTCGCCACTTCGATCCACAAATCGTTGGCTTGCCCCCAGGTTGCGATCTCGTAATATCTCTCGGTGGGCAACGCGAGATGCCTTCCCTCGACCGTGACATTGCGGTGCAGCCGGGCCAGCACGTGCGCATTGGGGAGCCGGCTTCCCCAATACTGCTGCAATTGCTCCAGCAGGAACTTTTGCGAATAGTAGTGCTTCGGAAATGCGCTGGCGGCGCTTGCGATTTTCATGGATTGCAGGCGGCTTCCGTTCGAGCGGATTCGATTAGCTACGGCATTATGGCTTTCCGCGTAAGATGAGCGCTTGTCCCTAACAGTTGCAAATGGACGTTGCAGGATTGGCTGCATTGTCCCACCGGAGCGGGCGATCGGTTGTCACGAGTTTGCAAAAACCTTACCTAAAAAACAATACTGCCAGACCGGGCAACCACGATTGAGGTTGGCGTTCCGACTAAGGGATACTTCTGAACCTCCGTCAGAGACCCCTGTCCCGGAGCCTCATTGCAATTCAGGTTCTTCGATGCCAGGCAAAACGGTTCGATCACCGGCTTCGACAAATTTCCCACAAACAAGAAATTTCCGGACGGATCGCTGGCGATGAAATTAGGTTGAGCGGAGGTCGAGTAGGGCGAACTGTTCAGCAGCGATAACGCTCCTGTGGATGCGATGCTGTATCCGGCCACATTGCCCGAGCTTTGCTGGTTAGCCACATAAAGATAGTTCCCCGACGGGTCTACCAGCAGCGATACAGGACCCGTGTAGGATTCGCCGATCGGCGAGCCAGCAATCGGCGTCAATCCGCCGGGTGGGACGCCCGACGAAGTGGCCGAACTGGTCGTATTGATGGTGAATTCTGAAATCGTATTGTCACCGAAATTTGCAGTGTAGAGATAATTTCCGTTCGGGCTGATCTCGAGGCCGTATGGGCTCGATCCAGGCAGTGTGATGGCGACCAGTCTCAGAGGAGAAGCAGCCGATGAGTTGATACTTATCACTTCAATGTAGCCAGGCGTGCCCGCCTGCGGAGATGCTCCTGTTACGTACAGAAAGTTCCCCGAAGGTGAGATCTTCATATTCAGCGGAGAAATGCCCACCTGAAATGGATTGCCAACCTGCGTCAGACTGCCGGTAGAACCGATGGAAAGCACGGAGATATTCTGCGAGCCGGAGTTGGCAACGTACAGATATTTTCCGGCGGAATCCATCGCAAGCAGGGTTGGACTCGTACCCACAGGCGTTCTGGGCTGCTCTAGCAGTTGACCGTAAGCCTGGATCTGGAAAAAGGAAACGTCGTTTTCGCCCGCATTGGCCGCGTATAAGTACTTGCCGGAGGGATGCACCGCCAGCGACTGCACTCCTGGCCCGGCGGTCACCGGACTCGTAGGCAGCTGGGTCAAGATGCCCGAATTGGGGTCTTCGCGATATTCGGCAATCTGCGAGGATTGCGGCAGTGCTGCATACAGCACGTTATTTGAGTTGCTGATAAAACATCCCCCACAGATGGCGGTGCTCGCTCCAATCAGGAACACAGCCGCTGCTTTCTTTAGCATTCCCAACTCCAGAAAGAGATTCTCGACACAAACTTGCAATACTATCGCATCCCGGCAAGCGCCGGGGGATTCTAGCGCGTTCGACTGGACCGTCCAACCTTTATCATACGGGAGAAGACGAAGTTTCCGCAGCTGCGAGAGCCTGCCACGAAGACGTATAAAAATGCTGCCCGCGGACCTAAGCCGCACGTAGAGAATAAGAATTAGGTAAGCCCCAAGGGGCAACAGAGTGATTTTCACAGAGGCTTAGACTCAAACGTGCCGCAACAGCGGACGAGGTCAGCTCGACAGTGCTGCGATGCGGTCACGACTAAACTGGGTTGCACCGCAAGCCAAACCGAAGACAACTCGGTCCGTCAATCTGCTGAGTGCGCTGGAGACGGCAGGCCCGCGGACGTGCTGGGCAAGGCGTGATCCGCGCCGCCGCGCAAGGCCAGACGCACGCGGTCCAGATAAACGTAAACAACCGGAGTAGTAAACAGGGTTAACATCTGACTGACGATCAATCCGCCCACGATGGTGATACCCAAGGGCCGATGCAATTCCGAACCGGTCCCCGTGCCCAGCGCCAGCGGCAATCCGCCGAGTAGCGCCGCCATCGTCGTCATCATGATCGGACGGAAGCGCAACAGGCACGCATCATAGATTGCTTCAGCCGGCCTTTTACCTTGGTTTCGCTCGACCTCGAGGGCAACGTCGATCATCATGATGGCGTTCTTCTTCACGAGTCCGATCAGCAGAATGATGCCGATGGTTCCAATGACGTTCAATTCGTTGTGCGTAAGAATCAAAGCCAGCAGCGCGCCCACGCCGGCCGAAGGCAGCGTCGAGAGGATCGTGATCGGGTGGACAAAGCTCTCGTACAGCATTCCGAGCACGATGTAGACAGCGATCAATGCCGTAAGAATCAAGATCCCTTCGCTGGAAAGCGAGTCCTGGAAAGCCGCTGCCGTTCCTTGAAAGCTCGCCTGAATCGTGCTCGGCAGTCCCATCGTGCGTTGGACATTTTGGATGGCTTGCGTCGCCTCCCCGAGCGAAACTCCCGGCGCCAGGTTGAACGAGATTGTGACCGATGGCACCTGCCCCTGGTGATTCACGGCGAGAGGCGTGTTGGAGGGCTCGAAATGACTAAAGGCCGCAAGCGGAACCGGTGTTCCTGCGGTCGAGCGCAGATAGATATTCTGCAACGCTTCGGGAGTCTGTTGGAACTGAGGCGCAACTTCCATCACGACGTGATACTGATTCAGCGGCCGGTACATGGTTGAAACCTGACGCTGACCGAAGGCATCGTAGAGCGCATTATCGAGAGTCGCAGCGGTGATTCCCATGCGGCTCGCGGTATCGCGATCGATAACGAGCTTGGCCTGGAGGCCTTTATCCTGCTGATCGGAGTTCTGGTCGCGCAATTCCGGAAGCGCGCGCAGCTTTTGCAGCACGCGCGGGGCCCAGCTGTTCAAATCGTCTAGGTTCGCGCTCTGCAGCGTGTATTGATATTGGGCATTTCCCCATCTTCCCCCAATGGTCAAATCCTGCGCCGATTGCATGATCAGTGTCGCACCAGGTACCACCGCAAGTTTGCCACGCAGGCGATTGATGACTTCGTCGGCCGTGACGTAATGGCATTGTTCCCAGAAATGCTGTTTTGTGCAGGCGCCCCGCTCCGCGAGTGGTTTCAGCATCATGAAGAATCGGCCCTGATTCAGCGGCGAACCGCCGCCGGCGAATCCGACGACCGTATCCACGGCCGGATCCTTCATCACGATGCCGACGTACAGGCGCATTTTATTGCTCATCGACTGAAAGGACGTATCCTGCGCGGCCACGACCGAGCCGGCAATGCGGCCGGTATCCTGCTGCGGGAAGAATCCTTTCGGCACAATGATGTAGAGCATCACGCTGATCACGGCGATCGCGATTGTGAGAAGAAAGACTGGAAATTGATGCCGCAGTACCCAACGCAGCGAGTGAGTGTAGGTCGTGAGCAACTGGTCAAAGCACCATTCGCTGGTGCGGTAAAAGAGGTTGTGTTTTTCGTTCTCTTCCGTGCGCAGGAACTTCGCGCACATGGTGGGCGTGACCGTAAGCGAGACGACCAATGACACGGCAATGGCGGTGCTGAGCGTGATGGCAAACTCGCGGAACAGCCGGCCAACAATGCCGCCCATCAGCAATAAGGGAATAAAGACAGCCACCAACGATGTGCTCATCGAGATGACAGTGAATCCGATTTCCGAGGCCCCTTTGAACGCGGCCCGCACCGCGCCCATGCCCTGTTCGGTATAGCGCGTAATGTTCTCGAGCACGACTATGGCATCATCGACCACGAATCCGGTCGAGATCGCCAGCGCCATCAGGGAAAGGTTGTCGAGACTGTAGCCGAGCAAGTACATCACGCCAAATGTCCCGATCAGCGACATTGGCACGGCGATGCTGGGGATGATCGTGGCCCGAACCGTCCGCAGGAAGACAAACACCACCATGATGACCAGGAAGACGGAAATCAGCAGGGTTGTTTCGATGTCCTTCACCGACGCCCGCACGGTGGTCGTCCGATCCATCACGACTTCGAGCTTGATCGCAGGTGAAATGGAAGACTGCAGATACGGCATGATGGCGCGCACGCGGTCAACGGTGTCGATAATGTTCGCGCCGGGCTGACGAAAGATCGGAATGAGAATGCCTGGCCGTCCATTCGCCAGTCCAATATTGTGGACATCGGCAACCGAATCCTCGACTTCGCCCACATCGCTTAGCCGTACTGCTCCGCCGTTGTTGTAAGAAACAATCAGGGGCCGGTACTGCTTGGCGGTGAACAACTGGTCGTTATCGGTAAAGGAAAGAGCTCTGGTGCTGTCCGATACGGATCCTTTCGGCGCGTTCGAGTTCACGGCGTTGAGAGCATTGCGCACCGTATCGAGTCCAATTCCGAGTTTGTTAAGAAGTGTCGGATTTACCTCAACTCGAACCGCGGGCTGAGATGAGCCCCAGACAAAAACCTGGCCCACGCCGTTCACTTGCGCCAATTTCTGCGAGAGAATCGAATCGGCTACGTCGTACATCGTTGCGACCGGGACGGTATCGGAAGACAATGCCAGAATCAGAATTGGGGAATCCGCCGGGTTCACCTTGCGATACGTGGGATTACTGGGCAAGTTTGCGGGAAGCTGACCTCGGGCGGCATTGATCGCCGCTTGCACATCGCGCGCGGCAGCATCAATGTTGCGGTTCAGATCGAACTGCATTGAGATGCTGGTCGAGCCGAGTTGGCTCGATGATGTCATTTGATTGATTGCCGAAATGCGTCCGAATTGGCGCTCCAGCGGAGTCGCCACGGACGATGCCATGGTCTGCGGATCCGCACCCGGCAAACTCGCACCCACGCTGATCACCGGGAAATCCACTTGGGGCAAAGGAGCGACAGGCAGAAAATTGAAGGCAAGAATTCCCGACAGTATCAGCGCCGCCGCCAGCAGCGAGGTTCCAATCGGACGCCGTATAAATGGAGCCGAGATACTCATGACTCAGTCCGCCCCTACCGGCTCCTCGACTATTTCGTTGCCGATCCGATACTTTGCGAAGCGCTGCGCCAGACGGTCAAACCATAAATAAACCACCGGCGTCGTGTAGAGCGTGAGCAACTGGCTGAGCAGCAATCCGCCAACAATTGTGATGCCAAGCGGCCGGCGCAGTTCCGCGCCTGTGCCCGATCCCAGAGCCAGTGGCAATCCGCCGAGAAGCGCTGCCATGGTCGTCATCATGATCGGCCGGAAACGCAGCAGACATGCTTGGTAGATCGCTTCCTCGGGAGGCTT
>Ga0335073_10001168_pt1 | contig 34941 bp, 25 predicted proteins | sample Lox_Sample_22_FD_207093 | JGI IMG/M metagenome (GOLD analysis project Ga0335073, IMG submission 207093) | Soil microbial communities from Loxahatchee National Wildlife Refuge, Florida, United States - Lox_Sample_2.2 | ecosystem: Environmental > Terrestrial > Soil > Wetlands | place: USA... | reverse complement strand
GGCGCATCCCGAGCTGAGACACACGGGCAAGGCCAAAACCGCCAGCCAAGCCAGACGCAGGTTCCCCGGAATCAGTCGCGAGACGTGCACAAACAAACCAATTTATCAGCGGGTTTCCGGGGTGTCAAACGTGGCGCCGCGTGACTCCGCTGCAGGGGTGCGCTGAATTCCGGTGTCGGCGAGGTGGGATCCGCACGGCTGGACGATCCTATAAGCTCCGAGAGGATATCAGCTCTTTGGAGGCCCTTGATTGAGAAGGTCGTGAATTTCACTGGCCTTCTCGTACTTGGGATCGAGCTTCAACGCGGTTTCGAATTGGTCTTTTGCCTGCGGCCAGTTCTTGAGTTTGAGGTAGGCCATGCCGAGATGGTAGTGGTAAGTCGGGCTCGTGGGGTCGGCTTTGATGGCCTGCTGAAGCAGGTCGACAGCGGCGGGGTAAACACCCTCGTAGTAAAACGCCCAGGCCAAAGTGTCGGCCGTGTAAGGAGAGTCGGGCAATCCCTGCCGCGCCGTTTGCGCCAGCGAGATGGCGACGCTTTGATTGCCGCCGTGCTCGAGCATGAGGTAGGCGAGGTTGTTGGCGGCGAGAGGGTAATCGGGCTGAACGGCGAGGGCGTTCTGGTAGCTCTGCTGCGCCTTGTCCCACTGTTTCTCGCTCTCATAGAGCGCGCCAAGAGCAACATAGAGGCGAACATCGTGAGGATTCCCGGCAATCGCCTTCTGATAGCCGTCAATCGCCTGGTCAACCGAACCCATGGCGATTTGTACGGCGGCAAGGTGGAGAAACGCGGGGACATTGTTGGGATCGAGCTGCGTCGCCTTTTGGAAGGCATCGAGGGCCTTTGCCTGATCCTGATTGCGAATCTCAACCTGGCCGAGAAGGGTGTAGAACGAGCTGTTGTCGGGAACCTTGGAGATCTGGTCCTGAACGATTTGCAGCGCCTTCGCAGGCTGTTTTCGGGCCAGGTAAATATTCACGATGCCGGTTAGGGCGTCGTTGGCCGCCGGATTGATCGTCAGTGCCTGCGTGTAGAATTTCAACGCGTCGTCCGGCTTTTTCTGCGCGACAAGCAAATCGCCCATGCGGGCATAGCCGGCGGGATTTTGGGGGGCGATTTCGATGGCCTTCTTCAAGTCGGCGGCGGCTGCGGCCGGGTCCTTCTGGTTGAATTTGGCGAGCGAGTGATAGATATAGCCTTCCGGCGAGGTCGGCTCGATTTTGATGATGTTCGACGAAACGTCGGCCAGCCCAGCCATATTGCCGTTGCGCAGAGCCAAGTTCGCCAGGGCGCGCTGCGGCTCGATCATACCTGGGCGGAGTTTGGCGGCCTGGCGCCACTCGGATTCCGCCTGCGCCATGTCGTACGTGCCGGCATAGGCAAGCCCAAGATTGAAGTGGGCATTGGGGTTTGAGGGATTCTGCTTGACCGCCGATTGAAGGGTCTGAATCGCTTCGGCGTACTTGTCCTGGTGCAGTTGAATCTCCCCACGCAAAACTAGAGAATCCGGATCAGCGGGATTGTCCTTGAGAAAGGCGTCAACAAGCTTCGAGGCTTCATCGATTTTATTGCGTTGGATCAGGATTTGCGCATAGGCGCGCGTGACGACCTGGTCCTTCGGATGATCCGAGTGGAGGGAGGCAAGTTCCGATTCGGCGTTGTCCCACTGTCCGCGGGCGGCGTAATACTCCGCGAGCATGCGATAGGCCTGAGGGTCGTCTTTGAGGTCCGATTTCGCCTGCCGAAGTACTTGCACTGCATCGCCGTCTCTGCCTTCGAGCGTGTATAGAGAGACCAGGCCGGAGCGTGGCAGGAGATTGGAGGGATCCGCAGCGATGCCTGACTTGAATGTGGATTCGGCGGCGTCGTAGCTTTTCGCGCGAACGTAATAACCCGCGAGGGCGATGATCGCGGGCATAGACTTTGGATCGAGCGAGAGAGCCCTTTGATAATTTTGCAGAGCGTTTTCCTTGTCGCCCGATCGATCGAGAATCTGCGCGTAGTTCAGGACAGCTTCGGAATCCGACGGGGACTGGTCGACCGCTTTCTTTGCGGTCGCCAGAGCCAGTTCGAGCTGCCCTTGTGCCACTTGAACGTTGGCGAGAAGCATTAAGGCGCGAACGTTACCCGGATCCGCCTTTAGAACGCCCTGAGCGCGGTCGCTTGCCTCCGCGACGCGCCCTGCGGCGAGAAGCAGGCCGCCCATATCAACGGCCGCGTCCTTGTTTTGTGGATCGATCTCGAGCGTTTGTCCCAGCTCGCTGTAGGCCCGGGGCCAGTCGGAAAGTTTCATCAAAGATTTGGCAAGACCGTAGTGAGCGGGCGCGAAGTGCGGGTCGGCTTGGATCGAGTTCTGATATTGGATCGCGGCCTCGCGATACTTTCCTTCGTCGAAAAAGGAGTTGCCGCTATCGAGATACTTCTGCCGCAGGACCTTCGGATCGCGGCGGCAGCCGGCGAGCGTGAGCGCGAAAATGAGGAGAGCGCCCAGAAACATCGCCAATCTAACTTGAGGTTTCATTTCTCGCCTTCCCTTAGCCAGAGTCGAATTCCATCCCGCCGTGAAACCAAAGACCGTCCGGCAGATTACGTCGAGTGAAACTTCAACGCGGGATGAATCGGTCCAAATGAGGCAAAACCAAGTTGATAAATGACAGCGCCCGATTTTCCGCGTCTTTTTCAGATCCGCCGGCAGAAATGGGCGTGACGACGCGGACCATCGCTCCATCCGTGCGGTTCAATCGTATCGCGTCCGCGACCAGGTAAAATTTAGCCGAATACTCGCTCGGCGTGACGCGCCCGTGAGCCTGGTACCAATAATAGACAAGCTGTCGATCGAGCCCCTGGACGATCACCGTGCGATTCACCCAAATGACACCTCCTTCAGGGAGGCGGAGCGGAACGTGCGCCAGATGAGTGGGAGTCCAGCCGGCACCCGGCATGCAGTTCTGCGGGGAATGAATCGTGTCGCCGGATCTTTGCGAGGGGTAATAGGCGATGAACAGGTTGACAGGAGGCTCCGCCGGCGAGTCGACATAATCGCGCAGAAGAAACTCACCGGGCCCAAGGATCTGCAATTCGGCGGGGGTCATCGAGCGGGGGATTCCGTGCCACAAATGCAATTGGGAAGGAAAATCCGACAGCGGCTGGTGCGGCGGAACGTCCTCGACCCATCCCCGAGCCTGAAGGACGACCGCGGTAAGGAAAAGCAGCAACAAAACCGGGATAAGCCGAAACCAAGAAACCGGACGGGGCATCAAGCGGCCCTCGAAGCGTGAAATTTATCAGGCAAGGAAAGGAGCGAGCGCACGAAGAAAAGCAGCACCAGGGAAAGAACGAAGATAAGCCAGCCAGAAAATGAATGGAAGAAACCTTCTGCGAGCGAGGGATTCACGTATTCACCCAACATGCCGCTGCCCATGATGCGCAGACCGTTCGCGAAAACCGCGATGGGAATGGAGGAGAGGACGAGCACGATCCGGCGGGACATGCGAGCCTCAAACAAGTAACCGTAGAAGACGGCGAGAGTAATCAGCGAAACGAGCGAACGAAGACCGCTACACGCCTCGACCACGTCGAGCGTCAGCGACGGCAGATGGATCACATTGCCCTCCCGCAAAACGGGTACGCCAATGAGCGAAAGCATTGCGCTCGCGAGTCTCGAAGCAAGGAATTGCAGAGGGAACGCGATCTTATTCAGAACGATGACGGGAATCGGAATCGCCAGAAACATCACCGCCCAAGGAAACAAAACCGAGCGGAAACTCGCCCAACCCCAGAAATAAATCACGAGGCCGGCGACGAGGAAAAGAAAAGAAGTGCGCGCCAAGAAGTTTTCGGCCCCCAGCACGCCGAGGCAAAGGAGCCCCATGGCGAAGGTCGCGACCAGAAGGCCGCTCCAGTGGGGCTGCCGGGGAACTGAAGCGATGCGTTCCCGATTTTTCCACACCACCCACGCAGAGAACGCCGGGACCAGAAATCCATGCGAGTAGTTCGGGTCGTGAATCCACTGACTGAAAAGTGAAACAAGTACCCGGTGGTAGAGCAGCACAACAACCGAGAGCAGGAGGAAGGATTGAAGCCAAAAAGCTCGTTCGCTCATGGGCCGATCCAACGCGGGAATGGCCAAGTCTTGAGTGAGGGGGTCCATTGTTTAGGGTAAGTTACTCGCAGCAAAATAGAAGTTTGCAATTCGTTTGCCAGGGTAGACAACTATGACCGATAGTCAGTTGCGCGGTTCGGAAAATCATATAACTTATTTACAATCAATACTATATAGGATCACTCCCCTTGATCTCATTCTCGCTTCTCAGATTGCGTACCACCTCGAAATCGGCATATGCGGGCTCACCCAAGGGAGAAATTGGTTATAGTGGCTTCCCAAGAAACAGGAATAAAGGGAAAAAGTTTTGCCAATAGGTGGAAGGTCCATAGGAAACGCGACAAGCGACGAGAACCTCTTCCCTGAGTCCAAGAAAGACATATCTCCCATACTTTCATGGACATAATGGACAAAATAGGGAGATGTCGAGGCTTTTGCGTTCATGGCACGTCCCGTGCAAAATTGATGCTCCGGGCGAGGTCCAAGAGAGTCTTGGAACTCGCGCCGATGCGGGCTGAAAGCAATGAGCTTATGACAAGCACAAGCTTGAGGGCGATTCCAACCACCGCAGATGCCCTCCCCACAACCGGGATGAGCGCCGCCATACAGTCTCTGGAGGCTGTTCTTCGGGAGATCTCCCCGACGAATATCCCGGTCCTTCTGGTTGGCGAGATTGGGACGGGGAAGACGCATTATGCCCAGCGAATCCATCAGGCATCCCGCCAGAGCAGCCTTCCTCTTGTGCGCATCCCGTGCGCCTATATGAGCCCGGTGACGCTGGCCGAGGAGTTAGGCCTGAACAATCGAGACAATGCCGAGACGGATGCCCAGCGTGCCGGAAGCGTTTTCCTTGACGAGATCGGCGACCTGGACTTGAGCTGTCAAAGACAATTGCTCTACGTGCTTCCCGACGGAAAGGCTTCGCAAAGGAAGAACCCCCTCTCAGGTCGCATGATCTCCAGCACCTCCCGAAATCTTGATGAGGAAATGCGGATGGCGCGGTTTCGAAGCGAGCTTTACTACCGTATCAGCGGCGTTTGCTTGCGATTGCCTCCCCTGCGCGAGAGACGTGAAGACATTCCGCTGCTTGTGGAGCACTTCCTGACAACCCACGCGGCCGAGCTCGACCGGCCGAGGCCATCGGTAAGCCCGCGAACCATGCGCAGTCTTATGGACCACTCTTGGCCGGGAAACATCCGCGAGCTTGAGAATGTCGTGAGGAAGATCGTGGCCCTGGGAGACGGAGATATCCGGCTCTCGGAGAACAAACAGATAGATGCGGAAGAGCGCACCATTGAAACCCCGCGATCTCGCGACTTCTCGTTGAAGGCGGCGGCAAGAGCGGCATCCCGAGAGGCGGAGAAGCAGTTGATTCTCGACACCCTTGCCAAGACGCGGTGGAATCGCAAACGTGCCGCGCAAGAACTGCAGATCAGCTACAAATCTCTGCTTTTCAAACTGAAGCAGATCGGGCTGCAGGATTCCGAGGAGGGTTAGAGAGGTGGGTGCAAGCATGCCGAAGATATGGAGCGGCGCTGCAATCTTTTTGGGAGTAATTCTCATCCCGGCGCACGCGGGAGTGGCTCAACAGAGCTCCTCCGCAGCCGCAAATGGAACTCCGGCTTCGCAAAGCGCCCCCACGGGCGCGAAAGCCGCGACTTCGGACCCCAATTACGTCATTGGGCCGCAGGACGTGCTGGATATAAACGTATGGAAGGAACCGAGCGTTTCGCGCACGGTTCCGGTGCGAACGGATGGAAAAATCTCGCTTCCGTTGATTGACGACGTGCAGGCCGCGGGACTGACGCCGATGCAGCTGACCACGTCGCTGACTGAAAAATTGAAGAAATACATCGAAGATCCTCAAGTCACGGTGATTGTGAGCCAGATCAACAGCCAGCGGATCTACATCATCGGACAGGTGCAACGGCCCGGGGCCTACCCGCTGCTGCCGGGGATGAATATTTTGCAAGCCCTTTCGACGGCGGGCGGGCTGGCGCAATTCGCGAACGGCAAGAAGATCTACCTTCTTCGAACCGAAGACGGAAAGCAGACGAAATACTACTTCAATTACAAGGACGTGCTGAGCGGGAAGAAGCCGGAGCAAAACCTGGTTTTGAAAACCGGCGACCAGATCGTCGTCCCCTGATCGCCAACTTCACATGAAGTATCCAATCCAATTCGGCTTGGGCATCTTGGCAATGATATTGGTTTGGGTCCCCGTGATTCGGGCTCAGAGTGGGGGCGCGCCGGATCAGTCTCAACAAACGCCCCAGCCGCAACAGCCGACGGCCCCTGAACAACCGATTGGGTCGGAGAATCAGACGCAAGAAAATAACAGCACCGACGCAAATACGATCCCCGCGATCGTGACTCCGGACACGCAAAATCCGCCCCCATCGGGCATTTTTCAGCCCTCTTTCGGCGTCGCCGCCGGACACAGTTACATCCAGCCGCGTGTTGACTTCCAAAGCGCCTGGAGCTCGAACGGCGAGTACAGTTCGAATGGATCTCCGAACCAGTCGTCCGCCATGCAGACCATCACGGGCGGCATCACGCTGGAACAAGTCGGACGATCCAACGAATTCTTGCTGAGCTACCAGGGTGGGAGAACCTTCTTTTCAAACGGCGATATTTCAGACTCCTCGATTCAGAACTTGGGGCTTACGGACAAATGGGTGGGAATGCGGTGGAGCGGGACGATTGCGGATCAAGCCTCCTACTCATCCGACCCAATGTTCGGCAACGGCATCGGGGGAACGGGAGGAAGCGGGGTGAATCTCCAGCCCGTGTTCACGCCGGGGCAAACCGTCCTGATTCCACGGACACCGACGCTCAACAATTCTTCGGCTGTCGAAGTCGACTACCAGGAGAGCCTGCGAACGTCTTTGAGCTTCGCGGCAACGTACTCGTTTCTTCATTACTACGGTCCGGGGCTCATCAACAGCGGCGCCACGAACGTGCAAGTTGGCTACAACTACCGCCTTACTCCCCGGGATACGATTTCGGGGATTTATCGATTCGGGGTGCTCAATTTCACAGGCGGCACTCAATCGATTGACGAGCACATTGCCGAATTCTCTTACGCACGAACACTGGGGGAACGACTGAAGCTGCAGATCTCCGGCGGCCCGGAATTTGCGTTCATCAACGTGAAGGGTGTTCCGACGCAGAATTATTTTTCTTGGACGCTCACTTCCAACCTGGCCTACCAGGCTGGGAAACGAACGTCAGCCTCCGCGACGTATTCACACGGCCTGCAAGGGGGTGGAGGCGTTTTTGTCGGCGGATCAAACGATACGCTGTTCGGGAATGTTACATATCAATTTTCGCGAAATTGGACAGGCACCGCGAGCGTCGGCTACAGCAGGACGGCCACGATATCCGGAGTCATGACCGTGGCTCCGGTGAATGCAATCGATACGGTGACTGTTGGCGGAGGAATCAAGCGCCAACTGGGACGCAGCGCGTCGCTGGGGGTGACCTACCAAGGTTATTACCAGATCTCCAGCCAGCCCATTTGCGGCGAGCCCGTCTGTGGGACAAACTTGAATTATCAAAGCGTGTCGGTGGTTTTCGGCTGGCACCCCACGCCGATCCCGATCGACTAGGTTCGAAGGAGCGTTTTCGCCAATGTTGGGACACAGACAACTGACAGTTGAAGATTACATTTCGATCGTGCGCCGCAGGAAGTGGTTCATCCTGGTTCCTATGATTATCGGGCCGATCGGGGGCTTCCTACTGGCAAAGGCGCTGCCGCCCAAGTACAGCTCTCAGACGATGGTGTTGGTCGAGCGTCCGGCCGTGGATTCACGGCTCGTCCCTACCCTCGCGGCGGGAGATTTGACGGCCCGGCTCGAAACGATGAAGGAGCAAATTCTCAGCCGGTCGCGGCTCGAGCCGGTCATTGATAACCTGGGACTCTATAAGAGCGATCGCGCCAAGGTGCCGATGGAAGATCTGGTGGAGCGGCTGCGGAAGTCGATTGACGTTACCGTGGTCGCCTCGGCGACCGGCTCATCGAGCCAGCAGATCCCGGGATTTCAGGTGAAAGTGACCTTCTCGGATCCGCGCCTGGCTCAGGCCATCTGCTCCAACGTTACTTCTATGTTTATGCAGGAAAACCTGCGGCTTCAGCAATCCAACGCACAGAACACTACGGATTTTCTTTCGAAGCAGCTCGAGGACGCCAAGGCAAACCTGGACAGGCAGGACGCTGCGCTCGCGGAATTTCAAAAGAAATATTTGGGTTCGCTGCCGGATGACGAACAAAGAAACCTGAGCATGCTGACCGGCTTGAACACGCAGCTTGACGCCACGACGCAGGCCGTTTCGCGTGCCCAGCAGGATAAGAGTTTTGCGCAAACGAACCTGGAGGCGCAACTTGCCGCGTGGCAAGCCTCGCAGGCAGGCCAGGACCCCCAAACGCTCGACAAAGAACTCAACGCGAAGCAGAGTCAACTGTCGGAACTCCGCGCGAAGTATACGGACGACTACCCGGACGTCGTAAAATTGAAGCGCGAAATCGCCGATTTGCAGCAGCAAATTGCCACCCCGCAGTCGGGATCGGCACCGGCCAAACCGGCGACGACGCCCGCGATCGAGCCGCCCCAAATCCAGCAGCTTCGCGCGCAGGTTCATCAAGCGGATCAAACCATCCGCACGATGACTGCTCAACAGCAGGACATCCAGCAGCAGATCCGGGTCTATCAGGAAAGGGTCCAACTGAGCCCTTCGGTCGAAGCCGAGTACAAACAGCTGACCCGCGACCATCAAACCGCCCTCGATATGTACAACGATCTTTTGAAGAAAAAAGGCGAAAGCGCCATGGGAACCGCCCTGCTTCAAACGCAGGAAGGCGAGCAGTTTCAAGTTCTGGACGCGCCGAATTTGCCGGACACGCCGTCTTTTCCCGACAAGAAGATCTTCACACTCGGCGGACTCGGAGGCGGCTTGGCAATTGGCATCGGAATTGCTTTGTTGATCGAATTCCGAGACGCCTCGTTGCGCACGGAAAGAGACGTCGAATTCGTGATGAAGTTCCCGGTGTTGGCCGTGATTCCGGCCGTGGAGCCTCTGACGACAAAGCAGCAAGTTTCGGAATCGCCCGCGCACATTGCGACGACCGGCAGAGAGAAAGCGGGAGCGAGGGCTTAGGCAGACCATGTACAGCACATTCTTCGGACTCCACGAGAGCCCGTTCAATGTAAATCCGGATCCACGATACCTCTACCTCACGCGGCAGACTCAGGAGGCGCTCGCGGGGCTAACTTACGGCATCCAGAACCGGAAAGGGTTCATTCTGTTGACCGGCGAGGTCGGTACCGGCAAGACGACTCTTCTCAACCGGCTGCTCGATTGGCTCCACGGGCAAAGAGTGAAGACCGCATTTGTTTTCAATTCCAAACTGGACGTGATCGAGCTGCTCGATTTTATTTTGGCGGATTTCGAGATCCCGAGCGAGACGCGCCAGAAGAGCCACATGCTGATGCGGCTGAATCAGTGGCTGCTGGAACGGTATCGAGCGGGGGAAAGCGCTGTTTTGATTATTGACGAGGCTCAAAATCTCTCGCTCGAAGTTCTTGAGGAGATTCGGCTTCTGACAAATCTTGAGACATCGACGGAAAAGCTGCTCCAGATTGTGTTGACAGGCCAACCGGAACTCGAAGAAAAGCTCAAGCTGCCGCAGGTCCGCCAGCTTCGCCAGCGAATCACGCTGCGCTGCCGCACCACGCCGCTTTCCCTGGACGAAACTTTCGGATATATCGCCGAACGTCTGCGCATCGCGGGCGCCAATGGAGAGCCGATCTTTTCCAAAGAAGCGATTCAGACGATTCACATGTATTCCCGGGGAATCCCCCGCGTCGTCAACCTCCTTTGCGAGCATGCCTTGATCAACGCTTACGTCGATCACGTAAGGCCTGTTCCGGCTCACCTGGTCGAAGAAGTCGCGCGCGAGTTCCAGCTGGACGAGATCGAACCGACGGTCCCGGTTGAGGCAAAGGCCCGTCCGGAGGGGATTGAAAAAGCGGCAGGAACTCAGCAACTTCTGGAAAATTTGGACGAATTACTGGCCCGCTTGAAGCAGGTCAATGACTTGCCCCCCGATTTTCGTGAGAGGAAACCATGAGCCGCATCCATGAGGCCTTGAAAAGGGCCGCAGAAGAGAGAGCGACAACCCAAAGCGTGGAGATGCCACTGGCTCCCGCCGCACAGGAAAATAAGCTGCGCCGAGCGGACGATATCCCCACCTTGACTGAAAATGCGCCCGCAAAGCAACCGGCGCCTATCGCCTTCGCGAACGGTTATTTGCGGTTTGATGAAATTCAAAAGCACTTTGCGCGACCCGTATGGAATCTCGACCCGAACCAGAATATCTTCGTGTCGGGTTCGAATCCGCATGGCGCGGAGCAATTTCGAACTCTGCGTTCGAGGCTCTATCAAATTCGCTCCGCCCAACCCTTGCGTACCATACTGGTCACGAGCGGTGTGCCCGCAGAAGGCAAGACTTTTGTGGCTTCAAACTTGGCTCAGGCGATCGCGCGGCAGCCCGACCGGCGTGTTCTTTTGATCGACGCCGACCTGCGCAGGCCCCGGTTGCACGTGCCTCTGGGCGCGCCATCCGCGCCTGGCCTGACGGATTATCTTCGCGGCGAAACGGATGAAATCTCAATCATCCAGCAAGGCCAGGCCGGGGGACTTTGCTTCATCCCCGGCGGAAACGAAGTGACCGAAGCCGGCGAGCTCATTACCAACGGCCGGCTGAAAGTGTTGATCGAGCGCCTTTCGCCGGTCTTTGATTGGATTGTTCTCGATTCACCGCCGTGCGTGCCCGTTCACGACGCCAGCGTTCTGGCCGACCTCTGCGACGGAGTCGTTCTCGTCGTGCGCTCTGGCTTCACGCCTGTCGATGTCGCACAAAAAGCTGCGCATGAAATGAGTGGTCGAAACGTGGTCGGAGTCGTCCTCAACGCAGTTGACGAATATAAAGCCTACGGATCCTATTATTACTATTCGAGGCCGGCAAACCCGGATGTAAAGGACGCCAAGACTTAGTCGAAACGCCCGCGAGTCTGACGACGAAGCTGGCCCCCCTGCCAAAACTTGAATCGTCCAGGACGGATTTAGGGGAAACCAAAGGCCAGAAGCGAAAGGGGCAGGTGATCCGAGTTCCTCTAACGTATAGATTTGTCATGGCTTCCGCAGGTCCGGTTAGCGTGACGAGCGAAAAGGAGTGGAAAGGGATTACCACGACTGGGAACCGGCACACCATTTGCAGGTCAGAATGAGCGACCTACGATCGGGATTAATATCGGGGAACCGATGTAAGCGTTTAAGAATCTGAGATTTACGGCCCAAGCGGATCATGCAAAGAATTCCTCACAATGGCAGAGACATTGCCTATTTTAGGCAACGGATTTGAATTTGGAACCCTAATCCGATCGCACTTTTTAGCTGGCGAGGACTCGATAGGCGCAAATGGTAAGGCTATTTAATACTTACTTTCCCCGAAGGACGCTTTTCCTCTTGGTCACAGAGAGTGCCTTGGTCTTCTGTGCCCTCGGGCTTTCTTTAGTTTTTCTTCTCGGACCGAAGGTTTCGCGGCTCTTTAACGATTCCATCTACTGGAAAGTCGCGCTTGTTGGAATGATTTGCCTTGTCAGTATTTACTACAACGATGTTTACGATTCGGCGATAATCAGCAACCCGCGCGAGGTGCGCCTTCGGCTTGTTCATGCACTTGGAATTGCATGTATCCTCATTGGACTGCTTTACCTTGCCTTACCGGCTAGCCAAATTTGCCAAGGATTCGCGACGCTGGGGATTCCCTTAATGGGCGCGTTCCTTCTACTTCACAGGGAAGCGTTTTTTGCCTTCAATCGAGCGACACATCTTTCGGATAGAACGTTGATCCTGGGTGAGGGGAGGCTGGCGACAAGTCTCGCGCAGGAGATTCAGTCGCGACCAGAGTTGGGCCTTCGGCTGGTGGGCTACCTCGGTGAAGAGTGGGACTCTAGGCGGCATGTTCCAGGGGTTAACCTCCTTGGAAAAATTGACGAAATCACGGACGTGGCGAACAGGCTGAACATTGACCGGGTAATCGTCGCGATGGGCGACCGCCGGAGCAAACTCCCGATTGAGGAGTTATTGCGGCTAAAAACTTCGGGGGTTCTGATTCAAGAGGGGGCAGACTTTTACGAGGTAACTACCGGAAAGCTCCCGGTCGAGACTGTTCGCTTGAGCTGGCTGATTTTTTCCCCGGGCTTTCGTGTTTCGAAGTGGACCCTGGCCTACAAGCGAGTGTTTTCCTTCACACTTGCAGGTCTTGCGGTTGTCCTTTTTTTTCCCCTAATGGCCCTGGTTGCGCTTCTGATTCGCATCGATTCCCCCGGACCGGCAATTTTCAAACAGCCGAGAATTGGCAAAGGGGGGAAGCCCTTCACAGTTTTCAAGTTCCGAACAATGTTCGTGAATGCGGATTCCGGAAAAAAACCACTTCCAGTACAGGATAACGATGACCGGGTCACTAAGGTGGGGCGATGGCTTCGCAAGTTCCGGTTAGATGAACTTCCACAGCTTTGCAATATTCTGCTTGGACAAATGCACTTTGTAGGTCCGCGACCTTTCGTGCCGAATCAAGAGATGGAGTTGGCGAGTCAGATTCCGCTCTACACCCAGCGCTGGAGCGTAAGCCCGGGAGCGACGGGCTGGGCGCAAGTGCAAAGAGGATACTGTGCGACTGTAGAAGATAATATTGACAAACTTGCTTACGACCTCTTCTACATCAAACACATGTCGATCGGATTGGACATGCTGATTCTGTTCAAGACGCTCAAAATTGTGTTCCTCGGAAGAGGAGGGCGGTAGCGATGGAGGTGTTCCTCCTTTGCGCATTTTGGATTTCCCTCGCGCTTGTAGCGTACGCGTATCTTATCTATCCGATCGTTTTGTTTGGATGTTACTCGATGTCCCAGCTTCGGACAGATCTAAGGTACCTGCTCGAGCGAAAAGATCGACGCGTCCGCGAATTGGGCGATGGCGGATTGCCCGATGTCACGTTCGTCCTCGCCGCGTACAACGAGGAGGAAAGTCTACCCGACAAGATCACAAACTTGCGACGAGTTGACTATCCCCCGGCAAAACTTCAGTTTGTGATTGTTTCCGACGGCTCTACGGATTCCACCAACGAAATTTTGATGGGAATCGACGACCCGCGATTTGAAGTTTTTTGCCTCCCCACTCGTTCTGGCAAAGCGGCCGCACTCAACGTAGCCGTCTCAAACGCCAGGCACAATTTACTGGTATTTTCCGACGCCAGCACAGTATTTGAGACGGATGCCGTAAGGAAACTCGTTCGCCACTTCGCTGACACTGAGGTCGGAGTTGTTTGTGGAACTCTTCGATTTCATGCGAGCCCAGAGTCACAGCAAACAGAAGGCGTTTATTGGAAATATGAAAGCATACTTCGCCTGATGGAGGGCCGGTTAGGCGCCACGCTCACCGCTAGCGGTGCCATCTACGCACTTCGTCGTGACTCCTGGGTCGCTCTGCCTCCTGGAACTGTACTGGATGATTTTGTCGTTCCTGTGAACGCTCGACAGAAGGGATATTCTGTTCGTTACGACCCTGAAGCGACTGCATATGATTTTGCGCCCTCGACGGTGAAGGGCGAGTTTTCCCGGCGCGTTCGATTGGCCATGGGCAGCTTTCGATCACTCGGGCATTTCATGAGGGCCTCGATGCCCGGATTCACTCGCTTCGCGTTCATCTCACACAAATTGATGAGGTGGATCGTTCCCCTTTTTCTGCTTGGAATGCTCTTCAGTAACCTCTTCCTGCTTCGCTCGCGCTTCTATCAGGGTGCGTTCATCGTGCAATTTGTGGTCTATATTTGGGCTGGAATCGGCTATTTCTTTCAAAACAGGATCCACCGCTTCCGCTTTGCGCTTCTCGGGTATTTCATCATGGCAATGAACCTCGCGTTCCTTGTGGGGCTGATTCGGACGCTGGCACGGCGGGAGATAACTTGGCAGAGAGTCAGTTAGCGAACCACTGATTCGCCGGTCTAGGAACGGGCCTAATGTTGAGTGAATCCACAATTCGGATTTTGCATCTGACCGACAGCAGCTTTATTGGCGGCCCTGAGAAGCAGATTCTTCACCATGCCGCAGACTTAAATTCTCCCAGCTGCGAAATAATTATCGGCTCCTTTCTAAATGGAAACACCTCACCCGAGCTCCTCCTTCGTTCACGTGATTTGGGGCTTAAGACGGTGGAGCTTCGCTCCGGACGGTTCGATCCGCGCACAGCTCTTGCCTTGGCCGGGCATTTGAGGCAACAGAAGATTACATTGCTTTGCACACACACCTACAAGGCAAACGTCACGGGGTACCTGGCTAGTCTTCTTACCGGCTGTCCACAGGTTGGATTTGTCCGCGGCTGGGTCGCTGAACCCTGGAGAGTTCGACAGTATGAAAAGCTGGACCGATTCGTATTGAGCAAAATGAAATGGGTCGCATGCGTTTCGAATCCGCAAGCGGATTTGCTCAAGTCAAGACGAGCGGGAAAGCGCGCGCCGTTCGTAATACCAAATGCCGCGCTGCTGCTTGCCGAGTCGAAAAGTTCCAGTAACGGAAACCGCGCAGCGATCCGGCGAAAATTAGGCATCGCTGATAATTGCTTCCTTCTCGGCGCCATCGGGCGATTGAGTTTTGAGAAGGGGCACAGTTATCTTCTGCAGTCAATCGAGAGGGTTGTTCGTGTACGACCCGAGGTTCACTTGGTTATTCTGGGGGACGGGCGGGAGCGCGGAAACTTGGAAAATTTGGTGCATCAATTGGGGCTGTCCGGAAAAATCACATTCGCGGGTTTTCAAAAATTCATCGTCCCCTGGATTCAATCCCTGGATTTGGTCGTTAACCCGTCATTAACGGAGGGAGTCCCCAATGTCGTGCTTGAGTCGATGGCGCTTGGGACGCCGGTTGTTGCTACCGCAGTGGGAGGCGTTCTTGACCTCGTACAAGACGGGCACACCGGGTCATTGGTTCCCAGCAAAGATGTCGAATCGCTGGCTTCGGCGATATTGCAAATCGCGACTAATCCTCGCCTATCGGCCACATTGGCTTTGAACGCTTCTAACAAAGTTGCGAATGAATTTTCACCCGAAAGGCAAAGAAAGCTGATGATTGAGATGTACGAGGAAGTCCTTTCGAGACCACTTCCCGAAAGTGCGGGAGACTTGTTGTCGAGCGCGGCAAAGGACGTACATTCAAATGCCGTCGCTGCTTCGGGCAATCCGACTTTTCCTCACGCGCATGGATCGGACTGAGCGTTTGCAGCTCAAAAGCTTCAGGGCTTTGGTCCCTACCGCTCTCATTACTTTCCACAGGCCAGATTTACAGCGAGAGACACGTTTTTACACGCCGTCTAACGCTCATTTTTAGCAATCTTATTGGATCTTAAGCGGTTAGAACCGCCGATTTATGGCAACTCGACTGCACGAAATACCCGCCCTGCGTTGAGGGCTACTACCTGGCTCTCATCCAGGCACGTGCGAATTCAAGGGGGATGGAGAAACCCGTCGCTTTGAAATCGATTTAACGCCTTGGCGGGGGTTGATTTCTCTAATTGAATTGTTGCGGCGGTCATAAGTCAAACGAGGTGTCGTTGTTCCTGGGCTAGGGTTGAATCGACGTCAGCAAGAGTACGACGTAACCATCACAAACTAGAGAAGTCGCTTCTCCAAGTGCAAGTTGCTTCGATCTTGCAGAGATTGAACTCGCTCGGAGTCTACTCGACAAGTTGAGAGTACGGGAATCGAACGCTTCCCAGACCCTCTCTCGATAGCAGTTGCCTACCGCGCCTCCGAAGTTTGCATAAAGGCGCGCGACGCGGCAATCGGCGCGTCATGATGTCCTGGAAGAGCGTGCTCCTGGTAAGCAAGCTCCTCCGATAATTTTAGTCGTCAAAAAAATCACCAAAAGGGTTGCTCGTGGCAAAGAATTGGACATCAGGCTCCCAAAGCTCGCTTTCCCCGGCCTTCATACGATTTGCGCTTCAGGATAATTTGCACCAGACCTCGTGTTTCGCTCCTTCGACCGCGCTGTCCTTTCGTACAGGTGGAGGAGTACAGGCACCCTCCTGCACTAAAGCCCTTCTCCTGACCAGTAGTTTCGATCTTCGCTTGGTTGGTAGTCTCACCGTGCGAGGAGATCGATGAGTGCAAACGCATGCGGCCGCCAAACCCTGACTTTTAATTCAATGCTTTCAATTTTGGCCCTGGTGGTGATCTTGCTGGGGTCCGTCATTACCTCCGGCTGCGCCGGGGTTACCTCAGCCGGACAGGGAACAGGCGGAGATCCCGGGAATCCCCCTCCGGTCCTCGCGATAACCGTCGGCAGCCTGCCGACGGGGGCGACGGCGACGGCCTATTCCGCGACGCTTTCCGCGACGGGCGGCACGACACCTTATACATGGAGCATTTCCTCGGGACAGCTCCCCTCCGGACTCTCGCTGAACGCATCTACTGGCGCTATCAGCGGTACGCCGACGCAAGCCGGAACCTCTGCATTCGCGATCAAGGTCACGGACTCGGGCAATCCGCAACAGACGGCCGGCTCGAGTCTGAGCATTACCGTCTCCAGTACTAAGACCCCGATGGAAGTTTCAGTCACGGGTCTCCCCAACGGAGAGACCGGCACAAGCTATCACGCAATTCTTTCCGCTACGGGCGGCACTTCTCCCTATTCGTGGTCCATGATCAGCGGCGCGCTGCCAGCTGGATTAACACTCGCTTCAAGCGGGAGCATCACTGGCACACCGACGCAAGCCGGCAATTCCGCCTTTACGGTTCAGGTTTCCGATTCAAGCTCGCCGGTTCAGACCGCGTCCAAAGCCTTGAGCATTTCCATTTCTCTCGCCGGCGGGCCGCTTCAGATTTCGTCAGTTTCTCTTCCAAGCGGACAGGTGAGCAGCGCGTATTCGACAACGCTCGCCGCGATCGGCGGCGTTTCACCGTACACTTGGACGGTGACTTCTGGCTCTCTCCCCGCTGGTTTGGTCCTCAACGCGACTACCGGCGTGATCTCCGGAACTCCGACGACGGCGGCGACCTCCACGTTTACGATTCAAGCGAAAGATTCGAGCGTCTCTCCGCAGACAACCACGAAGAGCTTCAGCGTGACGATTGCCGCGGCTCCGCAGCCCCCGACGATTACGACCTCGTCTCTGCCGAACGGCATCGTGGGAACGTCGTATTCGGCTACAGTCACGGCTTCGGGTGGAACCACGCCCTACTCCTGGAGCGTCACCTCCGGGGCGCTTCCGGCAGGTATGACCTTGACTGCGTCGACGGGCGCGATTTCGGGCACCCCGACAACGGCTGGGACGAGTTCCATCACGCTTCAAGTGAAGGACGCGAACGACAACACTGCCACGAAGGCCTTGAGCGTTACCGTGGCGCCCGCGGCTCAGCCACCGAGTGTTTCGACCTCGTCACTTGCCGGCGGCACTGTCGGCACTGCATATTCAGCAACGCTCGCGGCGACGGGTGGAACGACCCCTTATACCTGGAGCGTTACGTCCGGCTCGCTCCCCGCCGGCCTCAGCTTGACAGCGTCGACTGGCGCCATTTCGGGCACACCGACGACTGCCGGCACTTCCGCCTTCACCGTGCAGGTGAAAGACGCGAAGAACAGCACCGGAACGAAGTCTTTGAGCATCGCGATCGCCGCCGCCACGCAGCCACCTTCGATTACTACAACGTCGCTTCCGGGCGGGACGGTGAGCACGGCCTATTCAACAACTCTCGCGGCCTCCGGTGGGAAATCCCCTTATACTTGGTCCGTCACGTCGGGCTCCCTGCCGGCCGGATTGAGCTTGGGCTCCACGACTGGGACAATCTCCGGAACTCCCACAGCGTCGGGAACAGCTTCCTTCAATGTGCAGGTCAAAGACGCGAACAATAACACCGCAACAAAATCGTTGACCCTTTCGGTCGTAGCCCCGCTTCAGGTCACCACCAGTTCGCTTCCCAACGGCCAGGTCGGGTCTTCGTATTCGGCTTTCCTCGTAGCAAGCGGTGGAGCTACCCCGTACACGTGGTCAGTGAGTTCGGGCACCTTGCCGGGCGGACTGACTCTGTCTGCGAGCAGCGGCCAAATCAGTGGCACGCCCACAACGACCGGGACCTCGTCTTTCACGATTCAGGTGAAAGACTCCGGAAACAGTACAGCCACAAAGGCCTTAAGCTTTACCATCACTGCGGGCACCCAGCCTCTCTCGATCACCACTACGTCTTTGAGCGGCGGTCAGACGAATACGGCGTATTCCGCTTTCTTGACCGCAACTGGCGGCACGACTCCTTACACCTGGTCCGTCTCCTCCGGCTCGCTGCCCGCTGGGCTGACGATGAACAGCGCTGGTGACATCACCGGCGTTCCAACCGCTTCCGGGACCTCCTCGTTCACTGCCAAAGTGACCGATGCCAGTTCCCCGGCCAAGACGGCCACGCAAGGTCTGAGCATCGCGGTGACTGTCGGCACGGCCTACTCTGTTGCTCTCAATTGGAGCGCGAGCTCATCCACCGGCGTCACCGGATACAACGTCTATCGCTCGACCGTCAGCGGCAGCGGGTATGAGTTGATCACGCCCTCACCGCTCAGCACCCTGGCGTATACCGACGCCACTGTGCTGGATGGTGTCACTTACTACTACGTGGCTACTGCGGTGGACTCAAACGGCGACGAGAGCGCATACTCGAACGAAGTCTCGATGATGATCCCGTAGTTCAGAGTTTGCGCGCACAGGCCGATAAGAACCGTTTTGGCACTCCCTGACGGCCTTCGCCCCGAGCGGTTCCCGAATTGCTGAATAAAATCTGGAGGCTATGAGAAAATGAATATGTCCAGGCCGAACGCTGAATTTGCCGCTTCCTTCTTTTCCCGCTTCGGTTCCGCTGGACACGGGAGTTCTGCGATGAATCGCGTTTTCCTCCTTGTTTTCATTGCAATTCTGGCGCTTCCCGGTTTGGCCTTGGCCCAGACGGATCCGCTCAGCAATTCCTACAGACCAAGCATCGACTGCGCCCAAGGCGACTATCCATCCAACATCTCCCTCAGCGGCCCGCTTGTGAAGCTTCGCCAGGATTCAGGCACTCCTGGCGGCGTCTACGGTGCCGCTCCCTGCATCACCATTTACAGCGTGCAAAACGAGTTTCAGAGCTTTCAGGTTCACGTCCAGGCCCCCAGCGGCGGCTACTCCGCTCTTACCGTCACCATGTCCGCCCTCTCGAAATCCACCGGTCCCGGGGGGAACTATACAATTCCGGCACCTTCAACGACCGCCACAAACATTGTGATCTACAAAGAACTCTATATGGACGTCACCATTAAAACCGGTTCGTCCAGCACCTTCTACAATTCCACAGGGTTCTACCCGGATGCTTTGCTGCCCGCGATCGATCCTTATTACCACCAGTCTTCTAATGCCTTCCCAGCAAGCATTTCCTCTGGCCTGAATCAGAGCGCGTGGATTGATGTTCTGGTGCCGAAAGCAGCGCCGAGCGGTTGGTATCAGGGCACCGTGACGATCAGCAACGGCGGTACCGTTCTGGCTTCTATGCCTGTCCTTCTTGGGGTCTGGCAATGGCCCTCGAGTGTAGGTGGACAGATGCCCTCGACGACTACTCTGCATTCGTGGACGGCCATCAGCTATGATGGCGGGTGCTTCCAGATGTTCGGATCCCTTTCAGCTTGCAACTACGGCGGTCAGAACGGCGACGCGGCCACGACGATCATCAAGCAGGATGCGACGACTCTCTTGCTCGATAATCGCTTTAGCAACGGTGGCGGAGTGATGAACATTTATCCGTGCAATTCGTCGGGTGTATGCAGCAGCTTTTCTAGCTGGGACGCCACTTATGCTCCTTTCTTCAACGGGACAAATGCCCATGTCACGGGCCAGCTACAGGGTGCCAAATTGACTTCGTTTTCGCTGAACCTCCTTGGCGGACTGAGTACCAATCAAGGTACCTTCGCAGGCTTCCAGAGCCACTTTTCTAGCTACGGGTGGCCGACCCCTTTCTACTATCTGTGCGATGAGCCTGCGCCAGAAGGGGGAGGCGCCAGCATCACGAGTTGCATTACGAACGGCCTGCTGGAGCATACTTTCACTTCACCTGTTGTTCCGAATCTCGTTACCGCCAGCTTTCCCTTCATCTCCGGTTACACCAATGGAACTACAGCGATCGATTGGTTGGTTCCTAACATTACCACTCTTGAGCCGCCTGGAGGGCCAATTGAGAACCTCTCACAATACACCAACTGGGTGGCTGGACAGCCAAGCGTAAGGCAGTGGTGGACGTACCAATCATGCTCAAGCTCGGGAACTTGTGGAAACGGTTATCCGGGACCGACAAACTTCACATATCCAAACTATGATGTCGACGGCCAACCGGTAGCGAATCGCGCGATGGAGTGGGTGACATTCCTTCATGGGCAGACCGGTGAACTCTACTACAACGCTGATATTTGTGCGCAATCGACGAGCGGCCCAGCGAAGGCCTGCGGGGCCTATGGAGGCGGACCATCAACCTCGCCCTTGAACCCTATAGTATCGAATTACTACGCTGGTGGGTGGGGGGATGGAACACTCGTCTATTACACAGGAGTAGCCTATAACGGCGGGACGACAATCCCCTTAATTCTGCCTAGCATGAGGCTCAAGATGATCCGCGATGGCATGCAGGATTACGAGTATTTGAACCTGCTAACCAAACAAGGGAAGAGCAGTTTCGTCCAGTCAGAAATTTCCAGCTGGCTTACGAACAGCTATACATTTACTGTCAACCCGTCCGGGCTGACTACTGCTCGCCAAGCCCTGGGCCAAGCGATCCACCAACTGACGTACCCACTCGTTCTTCAATCACCAGCGATGGAAACGCCCCAGTTGGTAAAACCTGGTTCTTGATCCCTGCCGTTTTCCGACGCGCTGAGGGGATTCCCCTTAAACGATCGTAACACGGGAAAGAATCTGACGTCGCTTTCATGTAAAGCCTAAAAGCGGGCTAGTCAGATAGACTGGACCAGGCCGCTAGCCCATTTGTTGTAGGCTCATCCCTTCGTCCCTGAACATTTTGTAGCCTTGAATGTCTCCCACGTCCCATCTATACTCCGCGAAGCTTTTAGCATTTAAAGAGTCTACTGTGCTGGTTTCTCACCATCCCTCCTGGAAGCGACTCCTTCGCGCTTGCCTTCTGCTTTACCTGATTGCCCTCGGCGTGAGGCTCAGCGCGGCCGTAAAAATGGGCTTGGATTCTCAGTTCTCGACGGGGGGAGATGAAGAGACCTTTTACACGCGCGCGCGGAATCTGGCCCACGGGAACGGCTACGTCCGCGCGGGCCACGACGGAGTCCTGCGAAAAACCGCTTACCAGGTTCCTGGCGGCCCGATTCTCATGGCTGCGGGAATTCGCATTCTCGGCGACTCTCCTCGTTCGATTCGAATCTCTGCCATTGTCATCAGCAGTTTTTCTGCACCTCTGATGCTCCTTTTTGCTCTCGAAATGTCACCGTTCCCCTCTGCCGTTATGGCTGGACTCGGTTGCGCCTTTTATCCGAGCTGGGTTTTCTACTCGATTGACGGATATACGGAGCCGTTTTTTATTCCTTTCTTGATCGCGGGGCTTTGGCTTTCCGCGCGCGCGGTCAGAGAGCGGTCCGCAGGACTTCCCTTCCTTGGAGGACTTGCGTGGGGGTGCGCAGCTCTGGTAAGACCGCTCGCCGTGCCCATGGTCGTTATTCTGATTGGATACCTCTCAGGGCATAAGCTTTTCAGACCCGCAGTCCTTTTAGCACTTGGCTTCCTGCTCGTGTTCTCACCCTGGCTCATTCGCAACCAGATTGTCTTCGGACATCCGGTCCTGGCAACCGAGGGCGGCGAGACATTCCTTGGTGCCAATAATCAGTACGTTTTGGAGAACCCCGCATACCACGGCCTATGGATCCCCCCCTGGCAGGTTCCGGAATACCGGAGATTGATTGAGAACATTACGGATGAATTGAAAGAGAATGAAATCGAATACCGGGTCGGCATGGACTTCGTGAGGGCGAATCCGAAAGACGTTCCAATTCTCGTGATTTACAAGCTCGGAAGGTGGCTCACACCGGTGGCTCACACAACCAGCTCCGCACGTTATTTGATTCTGGCTTCCTACGGCGGGCTCATTCTATTGTTGCTGAATGGAATTCCCCGGAAAATCTTCCGATTTACTCCCTCATTGCGCATGGTCTTGATCTGGTCGTTCATTTTGTGCGGGATCACGGCGGTATACTAGGGCAATTTGACGCGGGGGAGAATTCCGTTGGAGCTCGTTTGGCTCCCGTGGGGAGCTCTATCCGCATACAACTTGGCATTTCCGCACTCAAGCGAGCAAGGAAACTGGCGTACAGTGGCAGAAGTTGCATAGCAATTGAATTCTCCAATCGAATAGAGGGATGCTCCTTGACATGGCTAGATCAACGGACGACGTTCAACAAGTCATCACCCAAGTTATGAAGAAATACGGGGCTCGCGGTACGCCCGACGAATTCCACGCGGCCGTCAATGTAACCTTCCACAACTTTGAATCGCAAGTTTATGACGAAATTCATTCTGACATGTGGGCCAGCCTGCCCCAGCAGTTTGCATTGCTCGTTCGAGATTGCCTTCGCGAGTATCCCGACGCTCCCCAGAAGATCCGCGTTTTGGACATAGGTTCCGGGACGGGCTTGGCTTCCGACTCGCTTCTGCGCACGGATTTCGGGCCACGCGTTACGAGCATCGACCTGCTGGACACGTCTCCTTCGATGCTCAAACAGGCCACTCTTCGCTCCTCCCAATGGAGAGTCCCGGTTCAGCCGCGAAACGGATTGGTCGACGACCTCCCCGAGACGAACCAATACGAATTGATCATCACTTGCTCGGTCCTTCATCACGTTCCTGACCTTCAGGCATTTTGCGCCACGGTGCGCAGGCATCAGGCCCCGGGGGGAATTTTCCTCCATTTGCAAGATCCGAATGCGGTCTACCTGAAGAAGAACGCGCCTAAGCCCGGAAGCCGTATGCAGCGACGCGCTTGGGAACAGTTGTCTCGCTTCACTCCCAGCCGGATTTTCGGGCGTCTCGCTCGTGAGGTCACTGGCCGGCAAGGACAGGACTACATTTCTAAGACGAACCGCGCCCTCCTCGAGGCGGGCGTAATTGCCCGCCCCTTGAAGGTGGAAGATCTCTACGCGATCACGGATATCCATGTGATTGACGGCCGCGGATTATCTCTCGAGGCTATCGGTGGCTGGCTTCCCGATTACGTCTGTATTTCTCGCCGTTCCTACGGGTTTTTCGGCAAGCTCCCTAGCGAACTCCCTCAGCGGCTTCGCGCCGAGGAAGACGCTCTGACCCAGAAAAACGAGCTGACAGGCGCAGAGATCGCCGCTGCCTGGCGCCTGAAGGGCTCGTCGGCGGCGTATTAGGCCCACGCAAGCGACAAGAATGTTTGCCACAGTCTATTTGGCCTACCGCAAACCATTGCGCGAACCAGCACCGCCGAGCTGTATTCCAAGCCACCCGACCTCACCTGGATAGTAAAATTGATTGGTAACTCATGAAACCGAACGCTCGTTCCTCACAAGCTCTCAATACACATTGGAAGCCTCTCGCGGCCTCGCAAACCCTCTCGCGCGGACAGGAAGTAGAGGGGGTTGGATCAGATAAACTCCGTGTGTTTGGTCTCAATTGCACGGTTGCTCTCATATTCCTTCGCTTCAGCTTCTTGTCCGAGCTTATTACCTACCTCAGTGGGCGTGAGACCTATGTCCTGTATATCTTCGGCCCACCTGCCTTGATTGCGTTTCTCTCCACAGGTGGCTTTCGCCGAACGTTTCGGGAGAAGGGACCAAAGTATTGGCTTTGGTTTCTGGTTTGGATGTGGATAGGTTTGCCGTTTAGCCTCTGGAAGGGCGGCTCATTCGGACTGGCCTCTGCATATCTGCGGACAGTTTTTATTTTCCTGCTCTTTACCGTTGGCCTGACGATCAAATGGACGGAATGTCGACGAATCATTCAGGCAATCGCCGCAGCAGCGGCTTTGAATGTGATTGTCGCATTGTTCTTTATGCGATCAGGCGAAGAACGCTTTACATTTAGTTGGTCAGGAGCGATTGGGAATTCCAACGATTTCGCGGCGCACCTTCTTCTGATTCTCCCTTTCGTTCTCTTCACGATGCTGAAGCCGGGCACCCGTTGGATATACCGCATTCCGCTCATGTCGATTTTTGTTGTCGGTGTGTTTGAGATTTTGCGATGCGCGTCGCGAGGGGCCTTGATCGCGATGGTCGTTACCATCGCATTCCTGATGTTGCGAGGATCAATGAAGCAACGAATCGCGATCGGTGCGACCGGAGTCGTTCTCGTAGTTCTTCTCGTCGGCTTCATTCCCCAATCGACACTAAATCGCATGCTTTCATTTTCGAAGGAAGCCGGTTCCAGCCAAGAAGCATTGGAATCCAGTGATATTCGAGAGCAGTTGCTTCAAGACAGCATCAAATGCACATTCGAGCACCCGCTCCTAGGAGTAGGTCTCGGGCAATTCGGATTCTACGAGTCTGCGCGCACGACTCAAGCAGAAGCGGGCTGGCGACAGACTCATAATTCATATACCGAGATATCTAGCGAGTGTGGGCTTCCGGCGCTTGCGTTCTATCTGGCTGCGCTGATCTGGGCCTTCCGACTGCTTACGAGGATAAAGAAGCAAGTCGTCGGCCCCTATTCTGGAGAAATTGGAGCCGCGGTCTACGTCATAACGATGGGAGTAATCGCTTACTCCGTAGCGATTTTCTTTGTCAACTTCGGGTATGCCTTCGAATTCCTTGTGGTCTCCGCATTGATTGAAAGCATGTGGCGCGCCGTCCGCGACGAATCCGCCAAGGCAGCGCCTCCTGCGGCACCTGCACCCTTGATGTCTTCGCGAGTCTAGGTGTTTCAGCTGGGGGAATTGACAATTGCAGTTCTGCGCGGCGTATAACCATCGGGATAATCAAAGCCGTTTGGCCGGAAGGTTCGTCGGCCGATTCAAAGAGGAAATCACTGCATCCAGGCTGCTTTTCAAGGCAAGGCGGCTGTACCGCTCCAAGATCACTCGCCTGCCCGCATCGGCGATGGATTGACGCAGTCGTGAGTCTCGCAAGAGCTGCACAACTCCACGCGCAAACTCCGCGGCTTTGTCCGCCAGGAGGATTTCCCGGCCCGGCTCAAGTTCCAAACCTTCCGCGCCCACGCTTGTGGAAACCACCGCCTTGCCGGCAGCGCACGCTTCGAGGATCTTGATCCTCGTTCCGCTACCCATGCGCAGAGGCACGACAACCAGGGTCGCGGCCGCGAGATATGGACGCATGTCAGGAACTGTGCCCGTGAATTCAATCCCGGCGCTTGAAGCGAGTCTCGCGACAAATTCGGGCGGAGGGTTCCTTCCAGCGACTGTGAAACATACGCGAGGAAATTCCGCTCGGACGGCAGGAAGGATATTCCGGACGAAGTATTCGACGGCATCGCGGTTCGGAAACCAATCCATTCCTCCTAGAAAAAGTAGAGTAGGGCGCTCGTCATCTGTGCCTGTGGCGACGCATTCCTTGTAATAGTCCGCATCAACGGCGTTTGGGACGATGGTGGAGGGCAAGCTGGGACAAATATCGCGTAGCGCATTTTGGTCAATTGCCGAGCAAACCATCGCGATTCTCGTGCGCTTGCAAGCCTGAATTTCAGCTCCACGCAAACGGCTGGCCTCCAACGCAGCATAGAGCTTCTTGAGTGGGTTTTTCTCTACCAGCGAGTATCGCTCGACGATGAGATACTCGACGTTATGACAGTTCAGGACAATTGGGAGACCTGTGTTGGGGATGTTTTGTAAGGCGTAAAGGCCATCGCTTAAGATGAAATCAAACTCAGTCGATCGAAGACGCGCTTCGATCATCATCCGCATCTCATCCGACCTAAACCGTTCAAGCGTGTAGGCCCTCCCCGACAGTAAGGATGTTAGTCGACTGAAATAGTCCGTCCCCTTCGAAAGATTCGTGAGCGGGCGGCCCAATAGGTTGGTATTCACGCAGATTTGAGGCAACGGAGCTAGCGATTCTCCCGGTCTCTTGTTCGAGAAGGAAAAGAAAGTCGTCTCGTGTCCGCTCATTGCCAAGGATTGGAGAATGGAAAGGCTTCGAATTGCCTGACCGTTGTTGGGAGGTACCGGTACGTTAGTCGATGCGTAGAGTATGCGCACGATGTCGAATATAAGTACCTGTCGAGATTTTGCGTCGGCGACCCGCGACGGGGCCGAACAATTGCGGAAAGCGTTCCGTAATTCCGAAGCTCAGGCGCTGCACCCAGGGGTGGAGTATCGACCTGACGCGAGACCATGCTCTCCGTTTCGACTTCTCTTGTACTGCTGTGGTCATTTCTAATTTTTCATCATCACGAACGATTCGACGCGATGATCTCATCGGCCCTTGTCTTAACCCTTTCCTCAGGCATGACACTCGACCCAGCTTGTTTTGGTTGCGCTTCCTCTTTCTCAAGTCCGTTCCGATACAAGAGCTTTTTGTAAATATTTGCGAGACGTCGGGTCGCTTGATCGATCGTGAAGTGCGCGTGCACAAATGAGCTTGCAGTTTCTGCCATCCTTTTCATATCCCTCGGGGACTTGCTCAAGTTGATGAGGATTTCCGCGAGTTTCTCCGTGTCTCCCGAATCGAACAGTCGTCCGCTCTCTCCATCGGAAACCATTTCTGGCGTCCCGCCTATCCTGGATGCGACCGGGCAGCACCCGCAAGCCATGGCCTCGAGTAGCGAATTCGAAAACGCCTCCGATTTCGAGGGCAGCACGAAAATGTCCATGGATCTCATTATATTGGCCGGCTTGTCGACTGCCTCGCGAAAGACGCAAGCTTGACTTATCCCATGGTTCGCGGCCTGGCTTTTTAACGACTCCTCCATCGGCCCGCTTCCGACGATGAGCAAACGCGCCTTCGGGTCAAATCTGGATAATTTCTCAAATGCGTCAATTAACAGGCCCAGATTTTTTTCAGGACGGAGTAACGCTACGGTTCCAATCACTACACTGGCGCCCTCGAGTTCGGGTAGACGCTTTCGGCTGTCGGGATTGAACTCCTCCGGCTCGAAGCCGTTGTGGCAGACGTAAATGTGATTCCTCTCCACCATCCAATCTGCCTCCAGGTGGTTCGCGATGGCTTCGCAATTTACAAAAACCCCTGTAGCCAATCTGTCGATAACCAGCATCAGCACGCGCGCCCCAATTGAGCATAACCCTCTGTAACACAGCTGACTTGAAAGAACGGGAATTCTCGACAGGCGGGCGATGGGAACTCCAAAAATATCTGCGGGGACATCAAACGCGTGGACAATATCGATTCGGTTTTCCGCAAGGTATCGACGGAGAATTCGTGCCCCGTCGAAAGCCGACTTCGATTTAAACGATCGCACTGGCACGGTCAACAAGGGAAGCCCGGCATTCTTGATTTCCTGCCATCGTGCACCCCCGGGGTTGAAACAAGCGACATGAGGTTCGACGCCGTATCGCGAAAAGCGACGTGCAAATTTGCTTACGTCTCGCTCAATCCCTCCCACATCGAGCACGCGGGCTAGGATTAAAACGCGAATAGGATTTTGCGAAATGGGCGGTCCTTGACTCATTGGACTGGCTCCGCCAACAGTCGCGCGGGGTTGCCGACGGCCACGCTCCCAGATGGAATCGGGCGAGTGACGACCGCACCCGCGCCAATTGTCGTCTTCGAGCCTATATCCTCCATGACAATCGCCGAAGCTCCTATCCAGCAATCTTCCCCGATGATCACAGGCCTAAACTGCTCTTCTCGGGAACCCAATATTTGGCCTTCTGAATTACGTTCGTGCTGACGCCGTCCGCTTAGGATTTGGACGTGGCTCGCGATTTGCGTTCGATTTCCGATCACGCAAGCCCCCAAAACACAATAGGCGCCTATATAGACCCCGCTGCCAACACTTGTTGAACTCTGGGCGAAGAAACTGCCAAAGGAAACGCGACAGCTTAGCGAACATGTTCTGAGAGTCAGGGCGTAGAAGGAAACTCGCAAATAATCACCAGGCAATCCAGGAATTAAAGAGACCAGCTGTGCTATTCCTTGGAAAGCATTAGAAATGCGCCCAAATCCTGTGATCGCAGCTAGCGGAAGCGCAATCGCAAGCGTGATCCCCTGTGTCAATCTCTTTATGGCCTTGGTGAGGAGGCTCCTCAGACTCATTTCCCTTAAGCCTCTACCTCCGACAAGGATTGCGTTCTCCTGCGCTCAAAATAATTTCGGTGCCATAACTCAAATGCTAAAAGCTGCCAAATGGCATTCGAATGATCTCTGGTGCCCTTGTGATGTTCTCTCAACAGCTCCTCGACCCCCGATTTTTGGAAATATCCGCGTTGCAAAGTTCGAGGTTCGAGGAGCAGCGTCGTAACTTCCTCTTTCAGTTCCGCGCGCATCCAATGCTTCAGCGGCAAGGAGAAGCCTTGCTTTGCGCGGTAAAGAGTCTCACGGGGAACCCCGAGCTTTTCCGCCAAACGGCGCAAAAGATACTTTCGAGTTCCTTGATTTAATTTCATCGAAAGAGGAAGTTGGACGGCCAGTTCCACAAATGTATGATCAAGTAGTGGACTTCGGATCTCCAACGAGCAGGCCATGCTCATCCGGTCCACTTTAGTCAAAACATCCGCGGTCAAGTATGTTTTGATATCCGTATATTGCATTCTGCTGACAAAATCGGTAGCAGGCGCGCTGTCAAAATACCTGCGCATTATCGCTCCCGGCGGCTCCTTGTCCGAATTTGAGGTCAGAAAATCCGCAGAGAGAATTGTCAAATCGGGGTCATAGGTCAAAAGCGACTCTCTGCCGCTGATGAATCGCTCTCGTGAATTGAGGACAAAATTATATGCCAGCTTTCGCTTGCGAAATGCTTTCGGGACAAAAGGATATATGAACTTGTGATACGCGGGGGCAACCCACGCGGGAATCAAATCCAAATGACGCCTTTGGTGGTGGACAGAATAGCCGTCGTACCCTGCAAATAACTCGTCGCCGCCGTCTCCGGAAAGTGCGACGGTCACATGTTTTCGGGCAATTCGTGCCACGTGGTAAGTTGGAATTATAGATGAATCTCCGAGCGGTTCATCAATAATTTCGCTCAAGGATTGCAGCGTATCCCATAGATTGGCGTCTACAGTTAGTTCATGGTGATCAGTTCCAAATCTCGTTGCCACACTCCTGGCGTAAACGGCTTCGTCGAAATCACTGTGAGCAAATCCTATAGAAAAAGTCTTAACCGGACTCCTGCTCGTTCTCGCCATCATCGCAACGACAACCGAAGAATCAACACCACCGCTCAGCAGCGCACCTAAGGGGACTTCGCTGATTAACCTCCGCCGGACCGAGTCCTCCAGAGACTCTTCGAGCCGCTTAAGACATTCGCTTTCCGGCATATCGATCGAACAGAAGCGAGGAACATCCCAGTACCGGGCGAGTCTCTCTGTGCCGTTCCCAAGCTCAAGGTAGTGGCCGGGAGGAACTTTTTTAATTCTTGAGAAGACGGTAACGGGATCGGGTATATAGCCGTAATAAAAATATTGGGCGATCCCCTCATTATCGACTTCAGCGAGCCACGGCGCTACAGCGAGGATTGACTTAATCTCGGACGCGAAGTAAAGGCTTCCTCTGTCGAAGGCGTAGTAAAGTGGCTTCTTCCCCAGCCGGTCGCGCCCCAGAATGAGCTTTCGCCGCCGGAAATCATATAATGCGATCGCGAACATACCTCGGAGCCATTTGACAAAATCCGCACCGTGCTCTTCATAGAGATGAACTATGACTTCGGTGTCCGAGTGTGTGTAAAAAAAATGCCCCCGCTGTTCTAACTCTTGCCGCAATTCAAGAAAGTTGTAAATCTCGCCGTTGAATACAACCTCTACGGTTCCGTCTTCGTTATGAATGGGTTGCTTCCCGCCGGCTATGTCAATAATGCTAAGCCGGCGCATGCCCAAGCCAACTCCGGCGTGGACAGAGATTCCTTGATCGTCTGGACCACGGTAAACGATCTCTGAACACATCTTCTCTATGTCAGCCTGACTTACAGGCGCGCGGCTATCTGTTCGGACGATTCCCGCTATTCCGCACATCCTGGTTCTCCGGTCAGCCGGCGCCTACCTACTGCGCACGGGTTCGCGCTGCGATCTCCTACTATCCTCGGTTCTTCGTGCACTTTGAGATATCGTTGTCTAGTCACGGTACTTTACCTTTGAGCAGTTTCTCATTAAGACATTTCTCTCGCTTCTCGCGGCTTCTAAATTCGCTCGTTCTTCTGCGCAGAGTCAGGCGTATAGGTCAGTGCGGACATGAGTTTTCCTCAATCCTCAGGATACCGAGGTAAAAGCCAATTTTATCGGCTTATCGCCTCACTTGCATTGCGCCTCGATAAAAAACCCGCTCTTCCCAGATGCATTTTTGCAGGCCGCAACCTCGTCACAAATTGGCGCAGGGAGACCCACGAATATATAATCGCATGCTTGCGGTTCGCGTGCCTAGCTAGATCGAATTTGTGGCGCAGAGCAAGTCAACGTTTGGGACGCGGGGGAACAACGTGATCCAAATCTTTTCCGGTTGGCTCAGTGCCCAAGATTGGTGTGTCTATGTCCTGGCGCCCGCCTCCCCGTATTTTCTGGATCGCGGAGACCAACGCCAATACGCGATCGCGATGAAACAGAAGAAGTGAGGCTACGTATGCGACAGCTCCAAGGACGACAACCGCCACGAGTTTTATTGATAGCTGCAGATTAGTTGGCAGCATCAGCCTTCCAAGCAACACAACTGCCGCCATTGAAACAGATCCACTTATCGCTGGTGTGATCGCATGAACGTAGTGGCCGACCCTTGTGCTTGTTCTTTGAAAGACTCTCCAGTACAGCGGGATCGTCAAAGGGGGGTATGCAATAAGCCACGCCGCTGCAATGCCGTTCGTTCCCCAGCGGCTCCCAATGTAAAAAGCCGTTGGCATTACTATTACCGCAATAACCATGGTCCACATGACGTACCGTGCTTCTCCAACCGCTGTTAGCAGGTTGGGAAGAATGGTGGTTATCGAGCGCGCAGCGATGAACACTCCCAGCAATCGAAGCGGCCCGACTACTCCGACCCATTTGGGACCCAAAAGCAAGGGCACGAGCAGGTCTGCGGTAAGGGCGAGCCCTACGCTTGCGGGCATTGTGAGGAGAGCCATGATTTCAGTGAGCCGCAACAGGTATCGGCGAAGCTCTGACTTCTCGTTTTGCACCGCTGAAAAATATGCCGGCGTGACTCCGGTGATGAGGTTTGTAATCTTTTCCACTGGTGCTGAGGAAATCGTCCAAGCAACCGTGTAATTTCCGAGAGGCTTTTCGCCAAGAACGCGGCCCGCAACGCCGAAGTCCGCGTTCTCATATGTGTACCAGGCAATCCCCGATAACAATACATGCGCCGTAAATTGAAGCTCGCGCTTCAATTGGAGAAACTTGGGCAGCGCAAATTCGTGTCTCTTCGCATAAAGCGTTATTGCTGTAGCGACTACCGCGCTGATGATAGTTCCCAGCACCAGGCTCCAGTACCGGAAATGTAGCCACGCCAGCACGACCGTCGTCATAATTTGCGAAAACGCTCGTACTGTTTCAATCCACGCGAGAAGCTTGAAGCGCAATTCCTTTCGCAACAAAGCCCTGGGAATCACCTGAAAGCCCGAAACGAAGTACGTGATGCTGGCGATCAGGATAACCGCGCGGAGGGGCGGCGCTGAGAAGAATCTCGACAGAGGAGAAGCTAATAGACACGAAACTCCCACAAGACCTGTGCCAAGGAGGATCGCGACGCTGTTAAGCTCCGAAATCTGTCTCCGCGTCAATTCTCGATACGTCAGGACCGCATCCGCGAGTCCAATCTGGCTAATCATGGCAGCCAGGTTGACGTACACGCCCGCCATTCCCACTAGGCCATAGTCATAGGGCGTCAATATTCGCGCGACGATAATCGTCGAAATCCAACTGATAATCTGGCTGCTCCACCTTGCCACGGCATTCCATGCAACGGCTCGCGCCATCGAATGGTCTAATGCTGAGCCGGACCTGGCAGCTGTCATGACGGGTTCGGTTTCCTTGAGGAGGAAGTAATACGAACAGCTCTATCTATATCTCTTTGACGTGGTTTGGAGAAACGGGCGAACTCGCATTTTATTGTGGAGGCTTTCGAAATGAGTAGACCTCGATCGGATTGGCCGTAGTGAATTTTCGATAACTTTCCTGGATGAAGCTTTTCTGAAACGCCCGAACTACAGTTTCGTCTTCGTCATGAGATCGGACCAAAAGAATTTGCTCGTATCCCTGAGTATGTTGGTCGAGCATTGCGTTCGGCTCCGTTAGTGCGGCTTCAATTGGGGGGGTGACCTGCCACGCGGGCAGGTTGCGTTTAGAATAATACCGATAACATGAAATTAGGTAATCCGGGTCAAAAACGATGAGGGTTTGAGCGCCGGATTTCGCTACTCCGTCGATGTACGCGTCCGCCTCGCGCCACTCCTCCTTCCCAAATCTTGGATTGAAGTAATAGTTGCGGAGCGACAGAGCCAATAACATCACGTAAAGGCCGCAGCTTGCCCATCCTCCGTAGACCGTGCGCATGGGCAGCCTTTTAGATCCCCAAGCTACCCAAATCTCCCAGATGATTGCCGCCACGGCCATGTAGACAAACGGAGACGCAGGTATCAAATACCGCTGGGAAAACAGCATGATCTTGAACGAAACGAGGAAGGCGAATAGCACTGGGACTATTCCCATCGCCAAAACAAACCACATTTGTTCACGCCAATCCTTCCATGCGATCCTCGCAAAGGGAACTAAAAGCGCCAAACTGACGAACGCTGCCAGCAGTATCCACCAGTTTGTCACAAGGGTCTGTGTCACGTGACGAACCGCTTGATCGTCCAAAGGAATTAGTGAATCGCCATAAAGAAAACTGAAGTACGCCTGAGGGAGCTTTAGCCCCAAGTATCGGCGAATTTGCCCGCCCTTTCCCGCGACGTGCACCATGGTCAGCAGCCAAGGAAAGAAGAGTAGTAACGATACTCCAATGCTCAGCGCGGCATTCCAGACTTGTCTCGGCTTCCTCAGAAGGGCATAAATTCCATGTCCGGCCAGGAAAAAGACCGTAATGAAGTGCGTATACAATGCTAGTGCGCTTAGCAATGTATAGCAGCCGTAATAGAGGTGTCGCCGCCTTGATATGCCTGATCCCAGCGCCCTCCAAAGACATATCGTTGCCGCAAGCAGAATCATTTCCAGCAGGGCAAAGCACCTTGCTTCTTGTGCGTAATAGATCTGGAAGGTCGAAAGTGTTTGATAGGCAGTTGCCAGGTAGGCGATCGCGTCGTCAAAGAGTTCTTTGCTGAATACGTAGACTAGCCACACCGATATGACGCTCGGAACAATGCTTAAGGACCGAAGCCCCCATTCACTCGTCCCAAAGACTCTTATCCAATAATGGAGCAGTAGGTAATAAACGGGGGGGTTCGTTGGCTCGCTCTGCAGCACATGCCGAATGTCTCTCGACGCGAAAGCCCAGGATCCAAACTCGTCCAGCCATAGGCTTTGCCGTCCCAAGAACAAAAGGCGCAGTCCGAATGCAACTAAGAGCAGCAAACCTAGACGAACGACGCTCTTGCTCATGATTTGCCCGCGCTCAAATCAGATCACCAGTAATGTAACAGATTTTATAGGAAGCTTTGGACGTGGTCCTGGGCTCGCCGACCTTCTCACGGTTTATGGCCTTTTGGTTTCAATAACCATCCTGGAGGATCGCGCCTAACGATTTGCAACCCCTAGCACCCTTTTGTCAGTTTATGCTAGCACATACATCTCTAGGCACACCGATTGAAATCGACACAAGACCTTGACTCTCTCGCCCCCACCGGAGACGATGAAATCCTCAGTACGAATTCAGTTTCGTGTTCACTTTTCGAAGAATTGCCAGGCAACTTTCCTGAATCCTACCCGCGATTTTGGCCGGGACGGTGCTTAGCAATGAACCTACGTGCCCCTTTCCTTTTTTGCTGCAGCTTATGTTTGTGTACAAACCAGACAAAGGCTCAATTCCCTCCTCAGAAGCCCTCGCCCTTTTCCCACCACGTTCCTCAGGGCGAGGGCGCATGCACCGTCCACAAATCCTGCGCCGACGTTGCCCCCGCCATCGTGCAGGGCGCTCTCGCTCCTTCGCCCATTTCGGAGAACCTTCGGTATCTCACGGACGTCATCGGCGGCCGCGTCACCGGCTCGCCCGCCGCTGACAGAGCCGTCGGCTTCGCCGTCGAGGCGTTTCGCCATGCCGGCGTTGATGAAGTTCACACGGAAAAATTCACCATTCCCGTTGGCTGGAGCGAAGGAAAGACGCATCTCGAAGTTCTTTCTCCCAACCCATTCCCGGTCCGGCTCGTTTCTGTCGGCTGGTCTCCCCCCACGCCGCCGGGCGGGATTACCGCGGAAATTACTGACGCTGGCTTTGGCGACGATGCAGGCTTCGCCAAAATCTCTGCCGCGGCAAAAGGCTCCATCGTCCTGGTGCACACGAATTTCCTGGTCACCTGGGACGATCTCGACAATGAATATTTGGAAGATCCCGCCATCATCGCGCGCGCCGTCAAAGCCGGTGCCGCGGGCATTTTCTGGATGTCCACGCGCCCAAATCTTCTTCTCTATCGCCACACCAA
>Ga0335073_10001167_pt1 | contig 34948 bp, 38 predicted proteins | sample Lox_Sample_22_FD_207093 | JGI IMG/M metagenome (GOLD analysis project Ga0335073, IMG submission 207093) | Soil microbial communities from Loxahatchee National Wildlife Refuge, Florida, United States - Lox_Sample_2.2 | ecosystem: Environmental > Terrestrial > Soil > Wetlands | place: USA... | reverse complement strand
TCCGCCGCGCTGCGATCCTTATTGATCACCGCACCGATGCTGCGTTGAATGCCCGCCTCGACCAGCGAGCTCATCTCCAGCAGCTTGGTTTTTAATTGTTCAAGTTCTTCAACAAAGTGGCGCAATGTAGGACCTCTTGCTAGGGGGGAAGCGGGAAGCCGGCGAATCCGCACAACCCGCCGGCTACCCACCACCCAAAATCACCCGAATCTTCCTGTCACGTAATCTTCCGTTTCCTTTTTCGCCGGATTTTTAAAAATTACCGTGGTGCTATCGAACTCCACCAGCCGGCCCATCAGGAAAAAGCCGGTATAATCGGCCACGCGCGCGGCCTGCTGCATGTTGTGCGTCACGATCACGATGGTGCAACTGTCTTTGAGCTGAAAAATGAGATCCTCGATCTTCGCCGTGGCGATGGGATCGAGCGCGGAGCACGGCTCATCGAGCAGCAGCACTTCCGGATTCACCGCCAGCGCGCGGGCAATGCACAGGCGCTGCTGCTGGCCGCCGGAAAGCCCGTGCGCGGATTGCTGCAGCTTGTCCTTCACTTCGTCCCACAGCGCGGCGCGGCGCAGGCTCTGCTCCACGTGATCGCGCACCGCGGACCGCGATCCGAATCCGTTGATCCGCGGGCCGTAGGCGACGTTATCGAAAATCGATTTGGGAAACGGATTGGATTTCTGGAACACCATGCCGACGCGGCGCCGCACGTCGTTCACGTCCAGCTCGAAAATATTTTCGCTGTCCAGATGGATTTCGCCTTCGACGCGGCTATGGCGGACGGTTTCGTTCATGCGGTTGAGCGTGCGCAGAAAGGTCGATTTGCCGCAGCCGGAGGGTCCGATAAACGCGGTGACGCGCTTGTCGTAAACCTGCATGGAAATATCGCGCAGCGCCTGAAAAGCGCCGTACCAGAAATTCAGGTTGCTGGCGCTGAGCTTGGCCGCGGAGCCCTCGGCGGCGGGTTTTGCCTCGGATGGGGAGGGCACACCGAAATTAGGGAAGGTGGGGATCGGCTCGGACACAGGTTGTCTACCAGGAGCTTGCATTTTTATGACCTCTGAACAGCGCCTCTTTTGGCGAGAATCAGCCGCGCGACGACATTGACGCCGAGAATCATGGTCAACAACACGAATCCCGCCGCCCACGCCTGCGTGTGCCAATCCTCGTAAGGCGACACCGAATAATTGTAAATCACGACCGGGAGCGACGCGGTGGGCTGGTTCAATCCGGGGCTCCAGAACTGGTTGCCAAGCGCGGTGAACAGCAGCGGCGCGGTTTCTCCGGCGACGCGCGCCAGGTTCAGCATGATGCCGGTAATAATGCCGGCCTTGGCCGCCGGAATGACCACCGTCCAGATCGATTTGGCTTTGGACGCGCCCAGCGCCATCGCGCCTTCACGCAGGGCGAGTGGGACGCCACGCAAAAATTCCTCCGAGCTGCGAATCGAGATCGGGATCATCATGATGCCCAGCGCGACGCCGCCCGCCAGCGTCGAAAAATGCCCCTGCCGCAGCACGATCAGCGTGTACACGAAAATTCCCATGACGATCGACGGGACGCCGTTCAGCAGGTCCGCCACATAGCGGACCACAAACCCGAAACCGGCGCCGCTGAACTCGGCCAGAAATACTCCGCCCAGAAAACCGACCGGTACGCCGACCAGCGTCGCCAGCAGCAGCACTTTCCCGCTGCCCACGATCGCGTTGGCCATCCCGCCGCCGGTCTCGCCCACCGGAACCGGCAGCTGGGTGAAGAAATTCAGGCTCAGACTGCTGGCGCCGTGCACGAACATATATCCGAGAACGAACACCAGCGCGCCCACGGCGACCAGCGTGCAGACGCCGGTCAGGCTCAGCATGATCGCGTTCACCGCTCTGCGCCGCAGCTTGTTCCAGGACATCAGCCCGACCCTTTCCGCTCGGTCGAAAGCACCAGCAGCCGGGCCGCGCCGTTGATAATGATGGTCAGCCCGAACAACACCAGCCCCAGCTCAATCAGCGCGCCGCGATACAGATCGCCGGTCGCCTCGGTGAATTGATTGGCGATCGCCGCCGCAATCGAAGATCCGGGAGCAAACAGCGACTTCACGATCTGCGGCGTGTTCCCGACCACCATGGTCACCGCCATGGTTTCACCGAGCGCCCGCGCGAGCGCCAGGAAAATCGAACCGTAGATGCCGCGCCGCGCGTAGGGAACCACGGCGTCCCAGGTGGTTTCCCAGCGGGTTGCGCCGAGCGCCAGCGCGGCTTCCCGCTGATCGCCGGGAACGGCCAGAATCACCTCGCGCGAGATGGAAATAATAAACGGCAGGATCATGATGGACAACACCACCCCCGCCGCAAGAAAGCTGACGCCGTAAAACGGTCCCTTAAACAGCGGGCTCCAGCCCAGAACGTCGCGCAGAAAGGGCGCCACGTCGCGCAGGACCGGGATCATCACAAAAATTCCCAGCAGGCCGAGGATCACGCTGGGCACCGCGGCCAGCAGTTCCACCATGAAGGTCAACACCGAGGAGATCCCCGGCGGCGCCATCTCCGCCAGGAAAATGGCCGCGCCGACGCCCAGCGGAACGCCCACCAGCATCGCCAGCGCCGTGGTCACCAGCGTGCCGTAAATATAGGGCGCGGCGCCGAATTTGCCGGCCACCGGATCCCAATCGCTGGTCCATAAGAAAGCCCAGCCGAACTTCTCCCGGCTCAGGACCGATTTGTCGTACAGCTCCCAGACCAGCAGCGCGGTGACCAGGATTACGGTCGCCGCGCAGATGAAGGTGAGCACATAGGCGGCTTCATCTCCTGCCGTCAGGCGCCGCATCCACGACTGCGCCCGCCCCTCCGCCGGCGGGCGGGCGTCAATCGCTGTATGGGTGGGAGCTGGCATGAACTACTTGATTTTCGCGATGGCTTTCTCTTCCATCGCCACCACGGACTTGGGCAGCGGGGCGTAATCGAGGGCCTCCGTCATCGTCTGGCCGGTAGTCAACATCCAGTGCAGAAAATCCTTGATGGTTTCGAGCTTCACCGGATCGCTGATTTTGTCCGGAATCAGCAGCCAGGTGAAGGTGGAAATCGGATAAGCTTCCGCGCCGGGAGCATCGGTGATGGAAACGCGGAAATCGGCCGGCATATTCTTCGCCGCGCCGGCCGCCGCCGCCGTGACGCCCTGAAGGCTCGCCAGGACCATTTCGCCGGCCTTGTTTTGCACCTTTCCGAACGACATGTGATTCTGAATGGCGTAAATCAATTCAACGTAGCCAATCGAATAGGGCGTCTGCTTCACCTGAGCCGTAACGCCTTCATTGCCCTTACCGCCCAACCCAACCGGCCACTTCACGGCAGTGCTGTGGCCGACTTTGGTTTCCCACTCCTTGCTGACTTTCGAAAGATAATCGGTCCAGCAATACGTGGTTCCGCTGCTCTCGGCGCGATGCACCACCACGATGTCGTTGGCCGGAAGGTTCACGCCGACATTCATCTTGGCGATCTCCGGGTCGTTCCATTTGGTGATTTTTCCCAGATAGATGCCGGCTAGAGCCTCAGGCGAGAAATTCAGCTCGAAGCCGATTCCCGGAATATTGTAAGTTGGCACGACGCCGCCGAGAACGGTCGGGAAATGCAGAATATTGGCGTGCCGCTTGTCGTGAAATTCCTTGATCTGCTCGTCGTTCATCGGCCCGTCGGAGGCGCCGAAATCGATCGTCCCGGAGATAATCTGCTGGATCCCGCCGCCGGAGCCGATCGATTGATAGTTGATGGATACCTTCGGATCCTGCTTGTGGTACTCGCTAAACCACTTCGAGTAGATGGGATAGGGAAAGGTCGCGCCAGCGCCGTTGATCAGAACTTGGGCCGATGCACTCACACCGGTCAAAAACGCGATCCCAATGATCGCGGTTGCGATGCGTCTCATGTTTGCTCCCTTCTATTTAACCAAGCGTTTGTTACAAACCGATTACGGATTGAGGCTCGGCGGCGCGCCGGGCAGGGTGTAGCGGAAATCGATAAAGCCCATGTCCACGTGGGCGTTATCCGGCGCCCCGATCGCTGCCAGCCAGGGATTGCGCTGAACGTACGAATACTGCGTGATCAGATTGAAAGCGCCCCATTTGGCGTCTTTCCAGATGGTCGTGTTGGTGCCGATGGTGAACTCCTGAATGGCGCGGTTCTGGCCGTCGCTCGACAGCGGGCCGTAGCCGATCAGCGTTTTGCCGTCGGCGTTAAGCGCTAGATTCTTTTGGATATATACACCGCCGTAGTAGGTATAGAGCAGCGTGTTTTTGAGCGTGATTTCGAGACCGCTGACAGTCGAACCGGAGTGGACGTTGGACAGGCTGCCGTTGGAGCGGATGATGAAATCCGGGGCTTGGCCGAATATATAGCGGCCGCCGCCATCGCTCCAGAAGTTGTTCGTAATCAGCCGGACATTCTTGACCAACTGGAAATTCAAGTTGATCGATCCGCCGCCGCCGACATTGGAAAAGGTCTGGTACGCCGGGGTGGTGGCCGGATTGGAGATCTTGTTGGCGATCAGCACGCCGGCAATTTCCAGGTGGAACTTGCGGGTGGGATCGAAGGCGACCTTGGAGATGATGTCGGGCGCCACGGCGGCGGCCGAAATGACGCTCGAACCGTTGTTGATCTGGCTGCCGAGAAGACCGGAGCAACAGGTGGGGGCGGTAATTGCGCTACCGCCGTTTCCGCCGCCGACGTACGGCTCGGAGTTGGTCAGTTCAACGCCCCAGGCGACCTTTTCGGTGGGGTGGAAAACGAAACGATAGGACGGAATGCGTCCCCAAACCAAGCCCGCCTGGTAGTTCACGTCCATGTCTTGCGAATAGAAGACGTCGCCCGGCAGGGGGGAGAGCGAATAGCGGTTGGGCGTCATCAGGCTCCAGGTCTGGCCGGCCAGAAATTCGAACTTACCCTTGCGGACGTCGGCCCAATACAGGCGCAGGCGGAAGACGTAGGGATTGCTGGTGACGGCGAGTCCGCCGTTGGGAGGATTTCCGAGCTGGCCCAAAAAGTCAGACTCCCAATAGCCGAGGATTTTCGCGCCACGATAAACCGCATCGAAACGAGCGCCGATACGGCTGTTCTGGATGCTCAGGCGGGTTTCGCCGAGCGACCCTGTTTGCGTGTTGCCATAGGGAACGCTCCCGAAATTGGTTCCGATGCCGGTACCCGGGTTGGTCGAGCGGCTCACCAGCGTCATATCCATAAATCCGACCGGGGTGATGTAAGCGTCGCCGATCTTGACCGCGAGAGGCGCACTCTCCGCGACGTTCTGCGGCGGAGGCACCGGCGCGATAGAAGGCGTTGCGGACGAACTCACCGGCGGGAGGATCGGCGCGGGCGCGGGAACCGGGCTCGACGGAACAATCGGCGTGGTGCTGGCCACTTCACCGCTGCTCGCGTGAACTGGCGCCGGCTCGACCGCGGGTTTCACAGACGCCGCGGGCGCGACCGCCTTCGCGGCGGCCGCAGCCGCGGGCGTCGATTCGTGGTTGGGCTTCGCTTCGCCGTTCAACTGCTGGCGCAGCTCATCGATCTGCTTCTGCTGCTCGATCAGCATTTTCTTGAGCGCTTCGATCTCGGGATTGGCGGGCGCCGGAGCAGCCGTGGTGGTTTTGGTCGAGGAACTTCCGTCACTGGCCGGCCCGTCGGCCGCCGAAAGCGTGACCGATAAGCAGAAAATGCATGCAAACAAACAACTTTTGTGGTTCATGCAAACACACTCCTGTTGGTTTTTGGTTGAAATCTAGAACCCGAAGGTTGAAGAATATAAGCCCCGGATTAGAATGTCATGAACGTTTTGTTACAATCAGGAAAACGTTACGGCTTAGCCGGCGATCGCCTTATCCGCCGCCGCCAGACTTTCGTAACAGGGCAGGAGTCCATCGCAATGGGTGACTTCGAACAGCGTTCGGATCCGATCCGAGGTGCCGATGATGCCGAAGCCGCGCTTGGTCCGCTGGCAGGAAGCCCACAGACTGATCAGCGATCCCAGACCAGCCGAATCCATGTAGGGAACCCCGCTCAAGTCGACAATGACCGGCGCGGTGGTTTCTCTGCGCGAAATAGTTTGAAAATCGAACAGCGTGGCGAGCGTCAGCGGGCCGCTCAATTTTAAAATTTTCGCGCCGTTAGGGCCGTCGGCTGTTTCGATACTCAGTGCTTCGGAACGTCCTGGGATCATGGATTCCAATAATTTACCGCAAAACTATTACAACCTCGTTAACCGAGCCGCGACCACAGGCAGCGATCTAAGACACCTTCGTCAACAGCTGCGTAGCGGGAGCGGCTTCCGGCAGCAGCACGGTGAACGCGGATCCGCGGCCCCACTGGCTTTCCACCTGAATCGCGCCATTCATGCGTTCCACCACGTGCTTGACGATGGACAGACCGAGCCCGGTGCCGCCGACCTGGCGCGAGCGGGCTTTATCGACGCGATAGAAACGTTCGAAGATGCGCGGCAGATCCTGCGAAGGAATGCCGACGCCGGTGTCGGCGATGGTGATGGCGACGCGGCCCTCGCCGTCGCGCGCGGCCTTGACGCGGACTTCTCCGCCCGGCCGGTTGAACTTGATGGCGTTGGCGATCAGGTTGAGAATCGCCTGTTCCAGACGAAGCCGGCTGCCGTGCACGAACAGATTGTCGAGCTCCTCGGGAACCAGATTCACATCGCGCGATCTGGCTTCCGAGGCGACCGTGGCGAGCGCGCTTTCAAGGACGCCGCGCACCGAAATGAGATCCGGCTCGGGCGGTTCCGCGCCGGATTCGAGCTCGGAAAGAATCAGCAGATCGGCGGCGATGTTGCTCAGGCGGACGGCGTTGGAGCGGATGATTTCGACGAACTGCCGGTTATTTTTCCGGTCCTCGAGCGCGCCGTCCAGCAGCGTATCGGCGTAGCCGATGATTCCGGCCAGCGGCGTGCGAAATTCGTGAGAAACGTTGGCCACGAAATCCTTGCGCACCTGTTCCAGCCGTTCGAGGTCGGTGACGTCGTGCAGAATGGCGATGGCTCCGCGTCCAATGGGCATTTCGAGCGAGCCGGCCTGCACTTCGAAGGTGCGCGCATTGGCCGCCGAGAGTTTGAAGCGCTGCTTCTGCGGCTCGCCCGTTTGTAAGACCTGGCGAAGCATTTCGTGCAGCCCGGGGTCGCGCACCAGTTCGAGAAGAAACCGGCCCTCCGAGCGCACGCCGCGAAAATCAATCGCGCGGAGAAATGATTTATTGCAAAACGTGACGCGCAGGTCCTGGTCGACGGCGAGAACGCCTTCGGTCATGCCGGAAAGGATCGTCTCGCGCCGCGCCGATTCGTAGCGCAGGTTGTCGACCAGTTTTTGCAGCTCGATGGCGATACCGGCCAGAGACCGTTCGAGCGAGCCCAGCTCGTCATTGGAATCCTCCGGCGCGCGATCGCTGTTTTTGCCGCCGGGAAAACTTTCGGCCAGCAGTTTCAACCGGCGGACGCGCAGGCTGAGCGAGCGGGACACCAGAAAAACGATGAGAAACGCCAACAGAAACGACGCCGCGGAGATGAGCAGGATGCGTTCGCGAACCGCGGCCACGTCCAGCTCGCCGGCCGGGCGCGTGAGGTTGTAGTCGACGGCGAGGAGCGTCGCGGCGAGAAGCGCCAGGGCCATCACCAGCAGCCGACGAAAGAGCGAGCCGGTCACAAAATTACAGACTAGCACTTTAGCTTTCAGCGATCAGCGGAAGCATGGAGAGCCCCCGCCATGACTGGCGGGGCTGTAGTACCCGTTATAGCCCCGCCAGTGATGGCGGGGGCGCATCCGGAATCAACGCCAGCCGATCAGCTGATAGCTATCTGCTACCATCGCAGTCAGATGATGGTCTGCCAGGGGTGCGGCGCGGTAATCGCGGATGGGGCGGCCAATTGCCCGCACTGCAACCCGCATCCGTGGGCGAAAAAATTCGGCAAAGCCAGCCCGATCGCCATCTTGCTGTGGAAATTTAAAACCTTCGCGCTGCTGGCGCTGACCAAGGGCAAACTGTTGCTGCTCGGATTGACCAAGTTCTCGACCATCGCGTCGATGCTGGTGTCCTTCGGAGTTTACTGGACGCGCTGGGGATGGGAATTCGCGGCCGGATTCGTTCTTTCGATTTACGTTCATGAAATGGGTCACGTTGCGGCGCTGAAACGGTTTGGCATCGCGGCGACCGCGCCGATGTTCATTCCCGGATTCGGCGCGTTGATCTGGCAGAAAGAGGCGGCGAAAAATGCCGGGCAGGACGCCATTGTCGGGCTGGCCGGTCCATTGTGGGGCACCGGCGCGGCGTTGGTCGCGCTGGCGGCTTATGGGATCACGCACCTGGCGGTTTGGGGCGCGATCGCGCGGACCGGCGCGTGGATTAACCTGTTCAATCTGACGCCGATTTTGTTTCTCGACGGCAGCCACGCGTTTCGCGCGCTGGCCCGGCGGGACCGGATGCTGATCGTCGCCGCGGCGGTCGCGGTGTGGGCGATCACCCACGTCGGGATGCTGCTGCTGGTCGCGGGAGTGGCGGCGTTCCGGTGCTTTTCAAAAGATGCGCCGGAGCAGGGGATTCCGTCGATTTTGATCGAGTTCCTGGGCTTGGTCGGAGTTTTGGGCTTCCTCGCGGGTCTGCCGGTGTGAAGGTCTCAGGCACGCGCGGCAGGAATAACTTACCGGCGCGGACACCCTGCTAAGGTCCGAAGCCCCGGTTCATGTCCCACAAAGGATAATGCGGCAGCGTTCCGGCCGGATCGCCGAGGAATAGCTCGGTTTGCGCGGCCAGATCGCGCACTCTTTTCCGCGCGGCGGCTCCGATGTCGCGCCGGCCGAGCGCAGGCGCCACGGCCGGGCGGCTGCTGGCCGACGCGACACCACGCATACGATTTCATTTCTAGCCGGCATGGCCGAATCCGCGCCGTGAATCCTTTTGGCGAACGATCTCCGGATACTTGCTATTCCACGCCCAATCTCGCTAGAATCATTACGTTTCTAAAACAAATCTGGAGGATGCATGTCTGTTGAGCAGAAGGTCAAGCAGATCATCGTCGAGCAGCTCGGCGTCGATGAGGCCCAGGTCGACCCCACAGCCAGCTTCGTCGATGACCTCGGCGCGGACTCGCTTGATATTGTCGAGCTGGTGATGGCGTTCGAGGAGGCTTTCGACCTCGACATCCCCGATGAGGACGCCGAAAAAATCCAGACCGTCAAGGACGCCATCGACTACATCGAGTCGAAGAAGAAGGCGTAGGAATTTCCGCTTGCCACGTCGAGTTGTAGTTACCGGGGTCGGGCTGCTGACTTCGGTGGGGATCGGCACCGAGCCGGTTTGGAAAGCCATCAAGAGCGGCCAGAACGGCATCGGTCCCATCACCGCGTTCGATGCGACCGAGTTCAATTCGCGCATCGCGGGCGAGGTGAAAGGGTTCGATCCCGCCGCCTACATCGAGAAAAAAGAGATCAAGAAAATGGGGCGCTTCATCCAGTTCGCCATCGCGGCGTCGGAGTTTGCGCTTTCCAGCTGCGGTTTCAAGATTAATTCCGAAGAGGCGGCCGAACGCACCGGCGTCTATATCGGCAGCGGCATCGGCGGATTCGAAGTGATCGAGCGGGAACATAAAGTTCTGCTCGAAAAAGGACCGTCGCGAATCTCGCCGTTTTTCATTCCGGCGACGATTATCAACCTGGCGTCGGGCTATGTTTCCATCCGCACCGGCGCAAAAGGGCCGAATTCGGCGACGGCGACGGCCTGCACCACCAGCGCGCACTCCATCGGCGATTCGTTCCGGATTATCCGGCACGACGACGCCGACGTGATGATTTGCGGCGGAGCGGAAGCGTGCATCACGCCGATGGGTGTCGGCGGATTCGCGGCCATGCGCGCGCTTTCGCAGCGCAATGACGAGCCGCACCGCGCCTCGCGTCCGTGGGATAAGATGCGCGACGGATTCGTGGTCGGCGAAGGCGCGGGAATTCTGATTCTCGAAGAATTGGGCCACGCCGAGCGGCGCGGCGCACCGATTCTGGCGGAAGTGGTCGGCTACGGGATGAGCGCGGACGCGCATCATATCACCTCGCCCTCGGAAGACGGCGACGGCGCTTATCGCGTGATGCGCAATGCGCTGCGCGACGCGGGGATCGAACCGTGGCAGATCGACTACATCAACGCGCACGGAACGTCCACCGATATTGGCGACCGGATTGAATCGATCGCCATTAAACGCGTGTTCGGCGAGCATGCAAAACGCGTGGCGGTCAGCTCCACCAAGTCGATGACCGGGCATTTATTGGGCGGCGCGGGCGGATTGGAAGCGGGGATTTCGGTGCTGGCGATTCGCGATCAGATTGCTCCGCCGACGATTAATTATGAATGTCCGGATCCGGAATGCGATCTGGATTATGTGCCGAATCACGCGCGTTCGATGAAGATCGATTACGTGCTTTCCAATTCGTTCGGCTTCGGCGGAACGAATGGGTGTCTGATATTTAAAAAACCCGGGTAGCGGGTGAGTGGGTAGTGGGAAGTCGGCGATTCTCCACTACCCGCTTCCCACTGCCTGCTACCCAACATGAAAATCATCGTTGCGATCAAACAAGTCCCCGTCCGCGATTCGCAGCTTCGCGTGGACGCGTCGGGAAAATGGATTCAGGAAGCGGACCTGAGCTTCGAAATTAACGAGCCGGATGCCTACGCGCTCGAAGAAGCGCTGCAATTAAAGGAAAAGCACGGCGGCGAGGTGATCGCGCTGTGCCTGGGACCGGCTCGCGCGGCGCAGACCATCCGCGAGGCGCTGGCCAAGGGCGCCGATCGGGCGATTCATATCGAAGAAGAAAATTTGCAGGCGCTCGATACGCTGGGCGTGGCGAAGCTGCTGGCCGCCGCGGCGAAGAATGAGAATCCGGATCTGTTTTTAACCGGGTTGCAATCGGACGATCTGGGCTACGGGCAGACCGGCGTGGTGGCGGCGGAATTGCTCGGGTTGCCGCATTCGACCATCATTATGAGCGTCGAGGTGGAGGGATCGAAAATTCGCGTGAAGCGCGAGCTCGAAGACGGATGGTTTCAGCACATCGAAATGCCGCTGCCCGCGGTGCTGACCATTCAGAGCGGCATCAACAAGCTGCGCTACGCGACGCTGATGGGCATCAAGAAAGCGAAGACGAAAGAGATTAAACGCGTGACCTCGGTGGAGTTGGGCGCCGCGCCGGCGGCGAACGCGGTGATCGAGAAAATTTATCTGCCGCAGAAAACCAAACAGGCGCAGATTTTCGAGGGCGACGCGAAATCGGCGGCGGCGAAGCTGGTGGAGAAATTGAAATTTGAAGTGAGGGTGATTTGAGCGTGGCGCACGCAATCCTGCGTGCTGTGTCGAGACTCGTCTCGACACATGATGAGCGGCATCCGGGCGTCGGCAGGAGTGCCGACGCGGCACGCAGGAGTGCGTGCGCCACAGTCAGAAGAAGAATATGAGTGTACTCGTGGTTTTAGAGCAGCAGGGCGGGAAGTGGCACCGGATGTCGTGGGAAACGCTGGCGGCGGGTCAGCAGATCGGCTCGGCCATGGGATTGCCGGTGGAGGCCGCGGTCGCGGGATCGGGGATTGGCGCGCTGGCGCACGAAGCGGCAACGAAGAAAGTCGCCAAAGTCTACGCGGTCGGTCATGAATTGCTCAAGGAGTACACGGCCGACGGCTACACGGCGGCGGTTGATGCGCTGGTTCGCAAAACCAATCCTAGAATCGTGTTGTTTCCGCATACTTACCAGGCGCGCGATTTTGCGCCGAAAGTGGCCACGCGATTCGGCCAGGTTTTGATCAGCGACGTGATCGCGGCGCGGGTCGAAGCAGGATCGCCGATTTTCGTCCGCCTGCTGTTTCAAGGCAAATTGAATGGCGATGTTCGCCCGACGGGCAACGGACCCTATTTCGCCTCCATCCAGGCCGGCGCGTGGCGGGCGGATTCGCTCAAATCGGGGTCGGCCGAGGTCGAAACATTTTCGCCCCGGCTTGATGCGGCGAACATCCGCGAGAAACCGGAAGCGCCGTTCCGCGAATCGGCTCGCGCGGTGGATTTGACCGCGGCCGAAATTATCGTTTCGGTGGGGCGCGGGATCAAAGAAAAAGAAAATATTCCGGTGGTGGAAGCGCTGGCCAAGGCGCTGGGCGCGGAACTGGCGGCGTCGCGGCCGATTTGCGACGCGGGATGGCTGCCGATGGAACGGCAGGTGGGCAGTTCGGGCCAGACGGTCGCGCCGAAGGTTTATATGGCGGTCGGCATTTCCGGAGCGATTCAGCATCTGGTGGGAATGAAAGGCGCCAAGACGATTGTGGCGATCAACAAAGATCCCAACGCGCCGATTTTCGAGGTCGCCGATTACGGAATCGTCGGGGATCTGTTCGAGGTAGTGCCGGCGCTGGTGGAAGAAGTGAACAAGGCGAAAAGCCGGTAACGGGTAGTGGGAAATAGGAAGTGGGCACGAATGAGCGTCGGTGACCGTTCAAAAAAATCCTGAAAACGCGCGCCAGATTTCGTCTGCACGATAACCGCAGCGATTGATCCCGCACCAGGGTCCGGAAGCGGCCTAATACGCCCAACGCCACAAATTCACGCCCACCGTGAATCCCGCGCCGACGGTCGCGAACACGACCAGATCGCCTTTCTGCAATTTTCCCTGCTCGATCGCGTCGCGCGTGGCCAGCGGAATGGTGCCCGCCGTGGTGTTGCCGTATTTGTCGATATTGATGATCACCTGATCGCAGTCCAGCCCGAGCCGTTCGGCCGCCGCCGTAATGATCCGGCGATTGGCCTGGTGCGGCACCAGCACCTTCACGTCTTTCGGCGTCAAGCCGTGCTTGGCCAGCAGATCGCGGCTCATCTCATGCATTTTCCGCACCGCGTATTTAAACACCTGCTGCCCGTCCTGTTTTACGAAATGCAGCCGCTGCGCGACGGTTTCCGCGGTGGCCGGCATGCGGCTGCCGCCGGCCGGCTGCTTCAGATAATCGCCGCCGGAGCCGTCGATCTCGTTCAAAAACCCGATGAATCCTTCGCCCTCCACCTCGGTGGGTTCGATCAGCATGGCGCCCGCGCCGTCGCCGAACAGAATGCACGTTCCGCGATCGGTGTAATCGATGATGCGCGACATGGTGTCGGAGCCGATGACCAGAACTTTTTGGTGTGTCCCGCACATCACCAGGTGCGCCGCGGTGGTGAGGCCGTAAACAAAACCGGAACAGGCCGCGATCAGGTCGAATCCCCATGCGCCTTTCGCGCCCAGGCGGTCCTGCACCAGGCATGCGGTCGACGGAAAAAGCATATCCGGCGTCACCGTGCAGACAATCACGGCATCGAGCTCCCGCGCATCGACGCCGCGCTGCGCGAGCGCGATTTTCGCGGCTTCGACAGCCATGTCCGAGGTGGCGACCTCCGGCGCGGCGATGTGCCGCTCCACAATTCCGGTGCGCTCTAAAATCCATTCGTTCGAGGTCTCGACCATCTTTTCGAGATCCTGATTGGTCAGCACGCCGGGCGGGACGTAGCAGCCAAGCGCGCTGATTTTTGCTCCGGGCAAAGGTCCTCCTTGAATTGGTTCGTGGGGGAGTGGGCCCCAAGACTATCGCCGACTCCCCATTACCCACTACCCACTTCCCAGTCCATGTTACATTCGTCATGAATGGAAGTGGAAGCCGGGCAGATTTTTGCTCGCGTGTTCCGGCAGATGAAGCCGCGCACGCCGCTGCCCCAGGTTCAGGTCGAGTTTCGCCGTTACGCCAACGCCAACGCGCAGATTCGCCTCGAAAACGGTTCGCTTTCGATCCGCCTGGCCGATACGCTGGCCGGCGCGCCGGACACGGTGCTGGAGGCGCTGGCGGAAATTCTTTTATCGAAACTTTTCCGCCGTCCGATTCCCGCCGTGAGCAATGACCGCTACAAAAAATATCTGAATCGCCGCGACGTCCGCCGCAGCCTGGATCTGGTGCGCCAGATCCGCGGGCGCAAGCGCGTCGAACCTCCGCAGGGCCATACCTACAATCTTGACGCAATGTTCGAGGAGCTGAATTTCCGCTATTTTCACGGCCTGATGGCGCGCCCGCTGCTCGGCTGGAGCCCCAATGCCTCGCGCACGCTGCTGGGCCATTACGATTCTTCGCATAACGCCATCGTGCTCAGCCGGATTCTGGACCGTCCCGGTACGCCGCGCCTGGCCGTCGAATATGTGTTATTCCACGAGATGCTGCATCTGCGCCATCCGGCCGAGCATAACGGCGCACGGCGCTGCGTACACACGCGCGCGTTCAAGGAAGCGGAAAAACAGTTCGAAAATCTGGCGGAAGCCAAGGCGATGTTGCGCAAGTTGTAGCCGCATCCGGCTTTCCCGGGCCTGGTCCCAAGGGTTCGTCCAATAAGTCGCGACGTGCTGGGTGGGGCAGGCCCTCGGCCCGCGGCGGGCTCTAAACAGGTGCTGAAAAAGGAGACAGACCGCTCTCTCCACGGCCATGGTCGCACGCGGCATGATTAACTTAAGGGAAGCCCGGCTGTGTCGGCTTGAGAAGAGGCGGGCGGGCGCGCCCACAGCAGGCCGGGGGCCTGCCCCACAAACACGCAGGAGTAATATCGCTGATTTCGGGGACGGGACGTTAGAGCCGGCTGCGCGGCTGCGAGAGCTGTTGGGCGATGACTTTCATGCGCTCGCGCATCTCCGCGGTTTGCTTGCGGCCGTCGGGCGTCAAATCGACCAGTTTTTCCAGATTCCGGGCGAAATTCGGGCCGTACGACTGGCGAATCTCGGTGAGCATCGGTTCGATCTTGGCGAAGACGCTGAGATATTCGCCGTTGGTATCGAGGAACATATCGAGCGGGATGGCTCCGTGATGCACCAGCGCGGCGGCCATTTCCCAATAGGTGATCGCCATGCGGACGTGGCCGCTGTGCGGGCCGAAAATGGCGGTGTTGAAATCGTCAACCGACTGCGGATGGAATTCCCGGAAATACCAGTCGCGCGCTTTGCGCATGACCTCTTCGCGGCGCAGTTCGTAGAGCTTGAGTATGAGGCCGGCTTCTTCCTGTTTGGACATTTAATTGAAGTTTATCAAAGCGCTGATTGTGTAAACACGAATTGAGGCGGCGGGAAAGCCCCGGAGACAGCTCCGTTGAAGTTTTTGCATCCGGAGGAAAGCTTGAGCAAGCCGAAGCTTCGGTTGATCGAGCAGCTCACGACAGAACACATCGTGACCACATTAGCGCCCGGCCAGAGCGCCTGCCTGAAAGTGCGCCCCGACGGCACCATTCTGGACGGGCATCACCGCATTTACGTCCTGAAGACGCGCGGCGTGGACGTGAACGGTCTGCCAAGAGAGGTTGTGACCAAAACAGATGAAAACTGAATTGTTTTGGATCGAGGGACCATGGCCGGGCCGGCTGGCGATTTCCGCGCGGCCGCGCGGAGGCGACTGGCTGGAAGCAGAGATTTGCGGCTGGCGCTCGGCGGGAATCGCGATGGTTGGTTCGCTGCTCGAGCCGCATGAAGCAGCGGATTTGGAGTTGGAGCACGAGCGGGAGATCTGCGAGTCGAACGGCGTGAAGTTTGTTTCGTTGCCGATTGTCGATCGGGGCGTGCCGGCGTCGGATGCCGAAGCGGCGCAATTTATCGACCTCCTCAATTTGGAACTGCGGCTTGGGCGCAGCGTGAACGTTCATTGCCGGCAGGGGGTCGGACGGTCGGGTTTGATTGCCGCGGGTCTGTTGATTGGAAACGGCGTCTCGCCGGAAGAGGCAATTCGGCGCGTCAGCGCGGGACGCGGAATGGCGATTCCCGAGACCGCCGGGCAGCGCGAATGGATCGATCATTTCGCTGCGGCGCTGCGGCGATAATTACTTCGGCGCCCCCGCGGCGAAAAATTTCGGCGGATGCGCCGCATCGGCGAACTCGAAGCCGGTCAAATACGCGAGCTTCAGAATTTTTTCCATTTTCGGGTAGTCGATTTTGTCGGCCGTGTCGGTCACCTGGTGATAATCGGGATGGAAGCCGGTGAACCACCACATCGCCGGAATGTTGTGCAGCAGCAGCGGGTACTGATCGCTGCGGAACAGCACGTTCAGCATGGTGTCGTCGTCCCATTTGTAGCTCAGGTGCAGGCCGACATATTCATTTTCTTTTTCCACCGCCTGGCGATAATCCGGACTGTATTTCGTGCCGACAATATTCACCTCGTTCGAGGTGTCCGGCGCGATATCGATCAGGCCATGCGTCTGCGCGCTGTCTTTTTCATCCCGGCCAATCATGTCGAAGTTGATCTGTGCTCGCGTGGTGTCGAGGGGGCGCAGCGGATGCTCGGCATAATAATACGACCCGAGCAGCCCCCGTTCTTCGGCCGTGAAAACGATGAACAGCAGCGACCGTTTCGGCTTCAGCGGATTTTTCGCGAACGCATGGGCCAGCGCGACCACGCCGACGGCGCCCGATCCGTTATCATCCGCGCCGTGATAAATCGCGCCGTCGATGCGCATGCCGTCGTGATCGGAGTGCGCGCTGATCAGAATGGTTTCGCCGCGCAGCGCCGGGTCGCTGCCTTCGACGATTCCGGCGACGTTGTAGGAAAGCGCGCGCCGGCGCGATTGGGTGACCACGTGCAATTCGGCTTCCTCATCGCCGAGCCGGGTGGAAACGGGCTTCAAAGTCGAATCGATGGACGATTGCAGCTCGCCCGGCTTCTTGCCGGCCGCCTCCAGCAGTTGGTCGGCGACGGTCGCGCTCACGTTGAACACGGGGATGGAATTTTCGCCGGCGATGGCCTGCGTCGGCCGCGGCGTGCGCAGCGGATTGCGCACCGCATCCAGTCCGCTGCGGCGATTGCCGGGTTTATGATTCGGATCGGGCGCGATCAATAAAGCGACGGCTCCGTGCCGCTGCGCGATCATCATTTTCTCGCGCGCGTTGGCGTAGCGGGTGTTGCCTTTGCCGTTGAAGATGGAATTTTCGTCGTCCTCCTGCGGTTCGTGATTGAAAACCAGCACGATTTTCCCGCGCGCGTCGAGGCCGGCGTAGTCGTCGTAATGCAATTCCGGCGCGGTGATGCCGAAGCCGGCGAAAACGACCGGTCCTTTATAGATGCCGTCGTTTGGATAATTGCCCGCCGCATCGGGGGCATGGAAGGTCTGCTGGTTGCCGTGCACGAGGATCTTCAGAAACGATGCTTCGCGATCCATTTTGTACTCGACCAGCGGCACCGCTTGTAAAAACGAATCGCCCGCGGCGGGTTGGAGACCGGATTTCGCGAACTCGTCGGCGATCCACTGAATCGCCACCTCGGACCCGCGTTCGAGCGACATGCGCCCTTCGAGCGCGTCGGAGGAAAAAAAAGTCAGGTCGGCGCGAAGGTTTGAGGCTGTGATCGAATCGAGTCCGGTTTCGAGCTGCGCGCGCGGAGTTTGCGCCAGCGCGGCCGCGGTGAAAGCCAGGACGAGCAGCTTCGGGTATTTCATCGTTTCACCAGTGTACAGCGTAGGCGGTTGGTACTCGGCAGTACCGGGCTGCATAGTTCGCTCGAACTATTTGCGGCGATTCCGTCCGCATCGTACGCTGCGAGGTAAGGGAAGCGCCACAGTGCAGATTGCTATCGTCGCCACGGGCTTAGGGGGTTCGGTGCTGGCCGCCTGTGTGGATTTATGGAGGCGCCGCACCTCTCGTCGAGGCATGACCACGTCCCGCCCGGTAGCACCGCGATCCCGCGGCGAAGTTCCCGTGGTAAGTCCTGAAAAGACCGGCAACCCCGCCCCGCAGGAGCGTGGGAAAAATATCGAGATTCCCGATCCGCTTCGAATTCCCGGCGCGACTTTGCCGATGGCCGGCGTCGTCAAACTGTACCGTCCGTGCGCACGCCCGATGCCGGCAAGCGAGCCCAGGGGGTCGCGGCAACCGGCGTTCCTCTGTCCACGGCCATGATCGCACGCGGGGACACCTGCGAAAGGGCGATCCCGCTGGAAGCGTGTATCACTTCGATTTTGGCGAAATCGGTTTGGCGGGGCCTAGGACGCGCGTAGACGCGACTTTTGAATTTCCCGCACCTTGGGTATGGGGAAGCCGTTTTTAGCTCGTCGATTTTGCCGTTTCGAAGTCGTAACAAATTGATCCTGCGATCGTTAAGAAAAAACTTCGCATTACTTTCGCCCGCGGCAAATCCGTCCTCGAAAATCGCTTCCGAAGGGCGCACGCGAGCCTTGCCGCCCCTACAATAAAGATTGCTCCGCTTCGAAATTCAAGCCGTTTGCCCGGTCACCGGTGCGCGCGCGGGGATTCTGCACACTGCGCACGGTGACGTCGAAACGCCCGTTTTCATGCCCGTCGGCACCCAGGCGACGGTCAAAGGAATTCTTCCGCGGCAGCTTTTAGAAGATCTCGACGCGAAAATTATCCTCGCCAATACCTACCATCTCTTTCTGCGGCCCGGACACGAAACCGTGCGCAAACTCGGCGGATTGCACCAGTTCATGAACTGGCCCCGCGCGATCCTTACCGATTCGGGCGGATTTCAGGTGTTCAGCTTGAACGGGCTCCGCAAGATTAGTGAAGAGGGCGTGCTGTTTCGCTCCCATCTCAACGGCGACCCGTATTTGTTTACGCCGGAATCGACCATCGACGTGCAACTGGCGCTGGGCAGCGACATCATGATGGTGCTCGACGAGTGCCTGGAATATCCGGCCAGCCACGAAGCCGCGCGCGCGTCCATGGAACGGACCATTCGCTGGGCGCGCGCCGCGCATGCGCATTATCTCAAGAACACGCACGGTCAAGACGCCTGCTTCCCGATCGTGCAAGGGTCGATGTTCGGCGATTTGCGGCGCCATTGCGCGCAGGAGTTGATCCAGCTCGACGCCGCCGGCTACGCGATCGGCGGACTTTCCGTCGGCGAGCCGCGCGCGTTGAGTCTCGAAATGGCCGAAGTGAGCGCCGCCGTGCTGCCGCGGGAAAAGCCGCGTTACGTGATGGGCGTCGGCATGCCGGAGGAGCTGGCGCAATACGTGGCGCGCGGCGTCGACATGATGGATTGCGTGCTGCCGTCGCGTAACGCGCGTAACGGATACCTGTTTACGTCAAACGGGCGGGTGATCATCAAACAGAAGCAATATAAGGAGGATGCCCGGCCGGTGGACGCGTCCTGCCGCTGCTATACATGCCAGAACTTTTCGCGAGCTTATCTCCGGCACCTGTTTCTGGCCGGGGAGATGACCTTTTCGACGCTCGCGACGCTCCATAATCTCCGGCGGTATCTTGACATCATGCGGGAGATCAGGCAGGCTATTATTCTTGGACGGTTCCCGGAATTGCTGAGCGCTGCGGATCGGCCTGCTTCAAGCGACCAGCTACAATAAAAGTAATCCACGGAAATGTTCGCGATTTTTCTTCAGCAATCCACCAACGCGACTCCGGCGTCAAACCCGCTGATGAGCTTTCTGCCGCTGCTGTTCATCGTGGCGATTTTTTATTTTCTGGTGTTCATGCCCATGCAGCGCCAGAAGAAACAGCAATCCCAGATGCTCAAGAGTTTGCAGAGCGGCAATGAAGTGCTGACCACCGGCGGCATCGTCGGCACCATCATCAGCATCACCGGCGATATGCTGGTGCTGCGCGTGAAGCCGGATAACGTCAAGCTGCAAGTGGCGCGCAGCGCGGTGGCGAGCCTCGTCAATCCAGAAAAAACAGAGGAAAAGAAGTAATGAAGAGCAATGTGAAGGTCCGGGCCCTGATCATCGTCGCGGTGATCCTGATCTGCGTCTACGGAATTATCGGCCTGCCGACGTCCCGGCAGGAGATCGTCGACAACTGGAATAAGAATATCCGGCTGGGCCTGGATCTGAAGGGCGGCAGCCAGCTCATTTTGCAGGTGCAGGTGCAGGATGCCTTTAAGGCCGAGGCCGACCAGGTGGTGCTGCATTTGAAGGAAGCGCTGGCCAAGGCGGCGATCCCTTACACCGTGATAGGCCGCAACGATCCGCAGACCATCGCCGACGCGAATAAGATCGAGGTCGATATTAAGGGCGTTCCGGCGACCCAGGCCGGGACCTTCCGCCAGATCGTGCAGGACAATTATTCGAACGACTGGATTCTGACCCCGGTCAATCAAACCGATTACCGCATGACCATGCAGCCGACCGCGGCGCTGAAGCTGCGCGACGACACCCTGACGCAGAGCATCAGCACCATCGATAAAAAAATCAATGGCCTGGGGCTTTCCGAAACCAGCGTGCAGAAGCGCGGCGGATCGAACGATGCGGCGGAGATCATGGTGCAGCTTCCCGGCGTGGACGATCCGGCGCACGTCAAGCAAATTTTGAAAACGCAGGCCGTGCTGGAGCTCGATGAAGTCAAGAGCGGGCCGTTCCCCTCGCGCGAGGAAGCGCGCGCGTCGAGCGGAGGGATTCTGCCGCTCGATCAAAAGATCGTTCCCGACCAGCCGCACGGCGGCACGCCCGGCGAATTCTGGATTCTTTCCCGCACCCCGGTGATCACCGGCCGGGACCTCCGTGACGCGCGTCCGGAGCAGGGGCAGATGGGCGGATGGGAAACGGCGTTCGTGATTGCGCAGGGCGACGCCACCAAACGGTTCCAGACCTTCACCGGCAGCCACATCGGCGACCGCCTGGCGATCGTGCTCGACAATTACGTGATGAGCGCGCCGGTCATCAAAGGGCAGATTTCCGACAACGGCGTGATCGAGGGACTTTCGAGCCACGAAGAAGCGGCTGACCTGTCGCTGAATCTGCGCGCGGGATCGCTGCCGGCCGGAGTCGAGGTGTTGCAGGAATGGTCGGTGGGGCCGTCGCTGGGCTCGGATTCGATTAAGGAAGGAATGATGGCGGGTATTGCCGGGGTGCTGGCGGTGATCACGGTGATGCTGGTCTATTACCGGCGCAGCGGCATCAACGCCACGCTGGCGCTGATTCTGAACGCGGTCATTCTGATTGCGGCGCTGAGTTATTTCAACGCGACGCTCACGCTGCCGGGCATCGCCGGCGTGATTTTGACCATTGGTATGGCGGTCGACTCGAATGTGCTGATTTTCGAGCGTATCCGCGAAGAGTTGCGCGCCGGCAAGGCGGTGATCGCCGCCGTCGATGCGGGATTCAAGAAAGCTTTTTTGACGATCATCGATACCCACGTGACCACAGTGGTTTCCTGCGCGATCCTGTTCCTGTTCGGAACCGGACCGGTGCAGGGATTCGCCGTGACGCTGGTGATCGGTCTGCTCGCCAATTTGTTTACGGCAGTGTTCGTCTCCCGGACCATTTTCGACTGGGAGCTGGGAATGCAGAAGAGGGCAGTAACGCTAAGCATCTGATCCGGATTGGCCTGACGACCAAACCGGGCGTTTGAACCCGCCGGTTTTTTTTGATATGTTAGGAAACCGCGTTTGGGGAAGACGTTGGGGAAAATCCGCCGGTCCGCTGGGTTAGGGCGAAGCAGGTGAACGGGAACTTTAAAACGATGGCCGGTGTCAGTAGGACTAAGCCGGCCGGGCGCGCAAAGCGTGAGTCCACGTTTTGTGCGGCTGGCAAAAGCCGCGCGAAGCGTTATGCCTCGTTTCGCGCGTTGTAGAAAAAGGCTCAATGGAATTTTTTAAGAATACAAACTTCGATTTTTTAGGCAAGAAGTGGCCGTTCATTATTTTGTCCCTGGTGGTGACGGCGGCGGGGATGATCAGTCTGGCCCTTCATCACGGACCCCGCTACGGCATCGATTTTACGGGCGGCGCAAACATCTGGCTGGAATTCAATCATGAGCCGCCGGTGGACCGGATCCGGCAGGCCTTGAGCAACAAGATCCACGGCGAGATTTCGGTGCAGCAGATTACGGGATCGCCGCAGGTGATCATCGGTACGCAGATCGCCAATGAGGAGCAGTTGAACCAGAACCGGCAGATCATCGAGGACACACTTCTTTCGACGTTCGGCGCGCAGGGAAGTAAGCTCGACCTGAATAATTCCTCGGCCGAGCAGCTCGCCGACCGGCTGCGCGCGCCGCTGCTGACCGCGGGCGTGGCGCTCTCCGAGGAGGATTTGCAGAACCTGTGCAAGGCGATAGAGCAGTTCCGTGCGTCCAAGGGCGGCATTCTCAATTCGCTGGACCAACTTTCTCAAGTGAAAGGTGTAACTCCGCAGGTGCTGGACGCGTTAAAGAAGGAGTGCTCGCTCGGACCCTTCACCATTCTCTCGGCGGAGATGGTGGGTCCCAAGGTCGGCGCGGAGTTGCGCCGCCAGGCGATCCTGGCGACGGTGTATGCGCTGGGCGGCATGCTGGTATACATCGCCTTCCGCTTCGAATGGATTTATGGAGCGGCGGCGGTGATCGCCTGCTTCCATGACACCATCATCACCATCGGTCTCTTTTCGATTTTCAATAAAGAGATCACACTGACGGTGGTGGCGGCGTTGCTGACGCTGGTCGGCTATTCGATGAACGACACGATTGTCGTGTTCGACCGCATCCGCGAAAATCTGAAGCTGCTGCGCCGCGAAAAACTGGAGAACCTGATCAACATCAGCGTGAACCAGACGCTTTCGCGAACCGTGCTCACCAGCGGTCTCACTTTGCTGACCGCGTTGAGCCTGTATATCTTCGGCGGGCAGGTGTTGAACGGTTTTTCGTTCGCCCTGGTGATGGGGATTATTTTCGGGACGTATTCCTCGGTGTTTATCGCCAGCCCGATTCTGCTATTGTGGCAGAACATCATTGAACGCAAGAAGGGCACGGTGGTCGCGGGACCGCGCCCCCCGCAAAGAACCGTGGGCCCGGCGCCAGCTCGCGAAGTGGCGGCGAGGAAGCCGGGCCGGTGAGTTTGATTTTTTAGAAAAGGTACGTAGGGATAGCGGAAGGGAGGCAGTTGAAGATGTTCGAACAATCATTCGTACAGTCGGCGAATCGCACGCGAAAGAGCGCGTCGGTGATCATTTCCACGGGTATTCAGGTTCTGGTGATTTGCGTCTTTATTTTGATTCCGTTGATTTACACGGAAGTTCTGCCGAAGACGACGCTCACCTCGTTCCTGACCGCTCCTCCGCCTCCTCCACCGCCTCCTCCGCCTCCACCGCCGGTCGCCCCCAAGATTATTCACGTGGCGCCGCGGCAGTTTGACGCGGGCCGGCTGATCGCCCCGAAAGAGATTCCCAAAGACGTCGCCATGATTAAGGAAGACGAGCTTCCGCCTTCGACGGCGGGCGTGGGCGTGATCGGCGGCGTTCCCGGCGGCGTTCTGGGCGGCGGCGGCGTCATCGGCGGCATTATCGGCTCGGTGCAGACCGCTGCTCCTCCGCCTCCCAAGGTTCAGGCGGTGAAGCCGACCGGTCCGCAGCGCATCCGCGTCGGCGGCAACGTGCAGGCCGCCAACCTGATCAAGCGCGTGGTGCCGGCGTATCCGCCGCTGGCCAAGCAGGCGCGCATTTCCGGGACCGTCCGGTTTACCGCGATCATCGGCAAGGACGGCACCATTCAGAATCTTCAATTGATCAGCGGCCATCCGCTGCTGGTCCCCTCGGCAACCGCCGCGGTGAAGCAATGGCTTTACAAGCCGACCCTCCTCAACGGAGAGCCGGTGGAAGTAATCACTCAGATTGAGGTGAATTTCACTCTGAGCCAGTAGCACAAGGCGGCCGCCTCACCGCGGGCGCTTTCCATTTCAACTCGCAGGAGACACACTATGCTTTTACAGTTGCAGATTTGGGCGTTTATGCTCTTTCAGGAGGGCGGAGCCAGCGTCGGCTTCGATCCGCGCACGATGTGGGGGAACATGGGCTGGGCCGCGCGCCTGGTCGTGATTGTTCTGTTTATCATGTCGGCGTGGTCGATCGGCGTGATGATTGACCGTGCGCTCGCTTATAGCGCCGCGCACAAGCAATCGCGGCAGTTCGCTCCGGCGGTGGCCGGCGCGCTGCGCGAGGGTAAGCTGGACGAAGCGATCAAGATTGCGGATCGTTATTCGAAGAGCCATTTGGCCAAAGTGGTGGTTGCCGGTCTTCAGGAATTTCGCGCTCATCAGATGAGCTCGGAGATTTCGGGTGAAGAAATCGAAGCTTCGAAACGCGCTCTCGAACGCGCCGAAGCGATCGTGCACGCCGAATTGAAACGCGGCATTTCGAGCCTCGCGACCATCGGGTCGACGGCCCCGTTCGTCGGCTTGTTCGGAACGGTGCTGGGCATCATTCACGCGTTCCAGGGCATTTCGACCGAAAAGTCGACTGGTCTGGGCGCCGTCGCCGGCGGTATTTCCGAAGCGCTGGTCACCACCGCCATCGGTCTGTTCGTCGCCATCCCGGCGGTTATGGTGTTCAACTATTTCACCAACCGCGTGGAAGCGTTCGACGTCGAGATGGGCAACTCCAGCTCGGAATTGATCGATTACTTCCTGAAGCGCGCGGCCAAAGGCGTGGGCAAGTAAGAGAAGTTACCCGAGCGAGTTGAAATAGGTTCGCGGCGTCCGTAGACCGTGTCCGGACGCCGCGGGCCGAAAACAAGGAGCAGGTTATGCAAAAGAAGAAGATGCCGCCCGTGGTGAATGACATCAACGTCACGCCGATGGTGGACGTGATGCTGGTGCTGCTGATCATCTTCATGGTCATCACGCCGATGTTGAACAAAGGCCAGACGGTGGAAAAAGTGGTTACGCACAACGCCATCGCCATGCAGGCCGCCGATAAAGAAGACGCCATCATGGTGGCGATCACGCGCAACGGGCAGTTCTTTCTGATGCCCGGCAACAACGAGATCCGCATCGACGATCTGGCCGAAAAAGTCCGCGACCTCCAGACCAACAAACTGGACAAGACGGTGTACATCAAGGCGGATGCGCGCGCCAAATATGAAGCGGTGGAAGATGTGGTGGATAATCTTCGCGCCGCCGGAGTGGATCAGCTCGGATTGCTGACCGAGCAGCGGCCCAACGAAAACCAGCCGAACAAGCCGGGCACTCCGCCGACGCAGTAGCCGGAGTCCATTGATTGATTTAGGGCGACCGATTTATAAGGAGATTTTTTTATGGCATTCGCTGTTGGAGGCAAAGGTTCCAAGAGTGACATTAACGTCACGCCGCTGATCGACGTGCTGCTGGTGCTGCTGATCATTTTCATGGTCATCACGCCGTTGACCCCCATGGGTCTGGACGTGCTGGCTCCGCAGCCGCCGCCGCCCAATCAGCCGCCCCCGCCGCCGGACCAGGACCGCACCGTGGTGATCGTGATCGACAAAGACAAAAGCCTCAAATTGAATCAGGACCCGATCACCTGGGACAAACTGCAATCGCGCCTGGAAGAGGTTTTTAAGACCCGCGCTGAGCGCGTGGTGTTCGTCAAGGGCGATCCCGATCTGCCGTTCGAGCCGGTGGCGCAGGCCATCGACATCGCCAAGGGCGCCGGTATCGACAAGATCGGTCTGATGACGCCAAAGATTGAAGCGGGACAATAAGAGGACCAGGCCCATGCGAACAGGGAAATTTATCACGGCGGCCGCTGCGGTCGCCTGCGTTGTCGCTCTGACGGGATGCGACAAGCTGAAGTCGCGCGATCAGTTGAACCAGGGCGTGGTCGCCTTCCGCAATGCGAAGTATGCGGAGTCGGTCGATCATTTTAAACAGGCGATCGCGCTCGACGACAGCAATCCGTACGCCCGGCTGTATCTGGCGACGGCTTATATGTCGCAGTGGATTCCCGGCGCCGAATCGCCGGAGAACACGGACATGGCCAACAAGGCTCGCGACGAGTTCATGAAGGTTCTGGACAAGAACCCCAATGAGCCGACGGCGATCGCCTCGCTCGCCTCCATCAGCTACAACGAAGCGTCGTCGCTTCCGCCGGACCAGAAGGTCGCCAAACTGGATGAAGCGGCCAAATGGTACAAGCGGCTGATCGAGGTCGATCCGAAAAACAAAGAGGCCTATTACAGCCTGGGCGTGATCGACTGGGCCAAGTGGTATCCGAACGAGCAGATCGCCAAGGCCAACCTGCACATGAAGCCGGAAGATCCCGGCCCGATCAAGGACAAGAAGGTCAAGGAAGATCTGAAAACGCAGTACGGGGCCATCATCGACGACGGGATCGCCAATCTGAATAAAGCTCTGGAGATCGATCCGCAGTACGAAGACGCGATGTCCTATCTGAACCTGCTGATTCGCGAGAAGGCCGACCTGCTCGATTCGTCGGACGAATACAAGCAGCAGGTGCAGATCGCCGACGGCTGGATCCAGAAGGCGCTGGACACCAAGAAGGCCAAAGCGGCGGCCGCGGCAGCCCATTCAAACAGCGGGATCACCGAAGAACCCGCCAAGTAAGTTGCTTTTTCCAAAAACGAAAACGGGGACGCTTTCGCCGGCGTCCCCGTTCGCTATTTGGGCGTCCTTTAAACTGAAAATAGATGCTGCCAACTGACGTAGCCGCGAGCCCGCAAGCGCCGGATCCGTCCGCGGGATCCGGCAAGGTGGATCCGCGCGTCGCCCAGCTTTTTTCCGAGCTCGAAACCCGCCTGCGCGAGCTACGTCCGCAAGAAGACCTTGCGCCGCTCGAGCGCGCCTACCGTTTCGCCGCCAGCCGGCACGACGCGCAGAAGCGCGTCTCCGGCGAGCCGTACATGATCCATCCGATTCTGGTGACCCGCCAGCTCGCCGAGATGCAGATGGACATGACCTGTCTTGAAACCGGCCTGTTGCACGATGTGGTCGAGGATACTTCGGCGACCATCGAGGAAATTCGCAAAAATTTCGGCGAAGATGTAGCCCGCTGCGTCGACGGCGTCACCAAGCTGGGCAAGCTGAATCTCGCCAACCGCGAAGAGCGGCAAGCCGAAAGCGTCCGCAAAATGCTTTTGGCGATGGTCGAGGATATTCGCGTTATTCTGGTCAAGCTGGCGGACCGTCTGCACAACATGCGCACGCTGGGCTCGCTGCCGCGCGAAAAACAGGTGCGCATCGCGCAGGAAACCCTGGATATATACGCGCCCATCGCGCATCGCCTGGGAATGGGCAAAATCCGCGGCGAACTGGAGGATCTTTCGTTCCAGTATCTGGAGCCGGAGGCGTCGCAGGAGCTGCTCAAGGAGTTTCAGGCCGCGCATGCATCCAATGAAGCGCTGCTCGGCGAAGTGAAGCACATCGTGGAGGTCAATCTGGCGCGTGAAGGCATTCCCGCGCGCGTCGAAACCCGCGTCAAGCGCGCCTATTCGGTTTATCAGAAGCTGAAGCGCCAGAAAATCACGCTGGATCAGGTGTACGATCTTCTGGCCGTGCGCATCATCACCGATTCGGTGAAGAACTGCTACGCCGCGCTCGGCGTGATTCACAACGAATGGCACCCGATTCCCGGCCGCATCAAGGATTTCATCGCCATTCCGCGGCCCAATTTGTACCAGTCCCTGCACACTTCCGTGATGGGACCGGGCGGACGTCATTTCGAAGTGCAGATCCGCACCGATGAAATGCACCGCATCGCCGAAGAAGGCATCGCCGCGCACTGGAAATACAAGGAGGGCCGCCGCGGCCCGCACACCGCCGCCGACGATCAGCGCGTCGCCTGGCTGCGGCAGCTGGTCGAATGGCAGCGCGAAATGCGCGATCCGGGCGAGTTCATGTCCACGCTCAAAGTGGATCTGTACCCGGAAGAAGTCTATACCTTCACGCCGCGCGGAAAGGTGATCGTGCTGCCGCGCGACGGCACGCCCATTGATTTCGCCTATGCGATTCACTCCGACGTCGGCAACCGCTGCGTCGGCGCGAAAGTGAACGGACGCATCGTGCCGCTCAAATCCGCGCTGCACAACGGCGACGTGGTCGAGGTCCTGACGCAAGCCGGCCATCTTCCGAGCAAAGACTGGCTGGCCGTCGTCAAAACGTCGAAGGCGCGCAACAAAATCAAGCACGTCATCAATACGACGGAGCGCGCCAAGGCGATCGAGATCGGCCAGAAATATCTGCAAGTGGAAGCGCGCCGCCTGGGTGTGAAGCTCGCCGAGGTGACCAAGGACCAGCTTGAAACGGTCGCCACCGAATACGGCTACTCCAAGATGGAGGATCTGCACGCGGCGCTCGGCTACGGAAAATATTCGGCGCGGCAGGTGCTGCAAAAGCTCGCGCCGGATCAGGTGCCGCCGGAGCCGCCGCAGGCGCCGGTGGCCGCGCCCACCATCACGCCGGCTGCGGGTCAGGACCTGGTCATCAAGGTGAAAGGCATCGACGACCTGCTGGTGTATCGCGCCAAGTGCTGCAATCCGATCAAGGGTGAACCCATTGTGGGATATGTGACGCGCGGCAAGGGCGTGGCGGTGCATTCGCTGAACTGCGCGAACGTGCAAAACCTGATGTACGAAGTGGAGCGCAAAATCGACGTCGAATGGGCCCGCAACGACTCCGGCTCATTCCCGGTCAAGATGTCGATTCATTCCGAAGACAAGCCGGGCATACTGAATCAGCTGACCACGGTTCTGGTGAATGAGCAGACCAATATCCGCAGCCTGGAAGCGCGCAGCGACGGCGGCCCGGAATCGGCGGTGATCGACATGACCGTCGAAGTGCGCGACAAAAAGCAGCTGGAGCGAGTCGTTTCCGCCATCCGCCGCATCTCTGGAGTCAGAGACGTCGAAAGAGTCAACGCCTAAGTGAACGCAGAACCCGAACACATCGCCATTTCCAAATCCAAAGGCATCAAGATCGACTGGAAGGACGGCCATCACAGCGAGTATGACGCGGCCTTCCTGCGCGACGAATGCCCCTGCGCGACGTGTACTGGCGCGCACGGAACGCAGCCGCAGAAGTCGAATTATTCGGGTCCGCCGAATCCGTTCCAGATGTACACGCCGAAGCTGAAGATGGTGCATGTCGAGCCGGTGGGCAGTTACGCGATCCGGATCGAATGGTCGGATGGGCACAATACGGGGATTTATTCGTTCGATCATTTTAGAAAAATCTGCCCGTGCGCGGAGTGCCGTGCGATGCGCCAAAAAGCAAATGTCACCCAGTAGAATTTCGATCCTGGTCGCGGTTTGCGTATCGCTGTGTTGCTTCAGACTGCACGGTCAAACGACCAAATGGTCGCGCATCGCCGGGCAATACAGGAATGTTGACTATGGTTTCGAGGTCACGATTCCGAAGGGTTTGGTTGGCCTCGGCACGCGACCGCCTAACCCAAATCATGGCTTTGTAATCGATCTCGCCACGGGCACAAAAGTGTGGGTCGATGCGACCTATGCGAATCCTGACGAACCTTATGAATTCTCGAATCACGACGCGCGGCTCGGCTCCCTCAAAGCCGAGCTGCGCATCTGGCAGGATAAGTCACCCGGCGCAGAGGCGATCCATGAGACGGTGGTTGCGGCGGATCGCGGGATACTTTACACGATTGGACTCGATTCCGAGCCGGCGAGGAAGCGTGAGGCGGTTCGGGTGCTTGATTCCCTGGTGAATAGTTTTCATACGATTCCGATACGGTAGCTCACCAAACGATTCGTCGCAGCCCGTCCACAACGTCGAAATGGCGGTCGCGTGAAAGCAGTGTCATTCGATGCTGCCGGCACAGCGCCGCAATCCACAAATCGTTTGACGGGATCGGCTTACCCGCGGTCTTTAATTCCACGCGAATCTCCGCGTATGATTTTGCCGTACGTTCGTTCACTTCCAAGACGTCGTACGCTACAAGGCTGGCGTTCAGCCAACCCTCGCAGTGCGCACGCCTTCGCGACTGTGCAATACCGAACCGATACTCGCCCAAAACGATGACCGGGATTGCCACCGTCGCTGCGCGCCCGAGGGCCTCTGTGATTCCCGGCTGTTCATCGACGACAGCCGACAAGGCGTTCGTGTCGAGAATCAGATCCATTCTTCGGGATCGATCTTTTCGAATTCCTCGTCGATGATCTGCTGAATTCGAACGTTTTCCTTATGCATGTGGCGCAAGCCGCCGATGGTCTTCATCCAAGGCTTCTCCGATTCCGTTCGCACCTTCTGCTGGATCGCCTCCGTCACATATTGGCGCAACGGAATGCCCCGCATGGCCGCACGAGTCTTTGCCTGCTTAAAAACCGGATCGGGAATTTCGAGCGTCGCCTTCACAAATCCATTCTCCCATATTTATGGGAGTTGCCAGGCCACGTTACCACCTACGACGGTTGCTACCGGACCACCCCGAAACGTTCTGCCATCGAACGGCGAATTGCGGCTTTTCGAGAACGACTTGTTCACGTCGTAAGTCCACTCGCGATCGGTTGAAAAAATAGTCACATCCGCAGGAGCACCTGGCCTCAGCGCCCCGCGGCCTAGCCCCAGAATTTTTTCCGGACCCGCCGTGAACAACTCGACCAATCTCATCAACCCGATTTTTCCGGGATGCACCAGCGTCTCCAGCGCGACGCTCAGCGCCGTCTCCAGTCCGATGATCCCGAACGGGCATTTCTCGAACTCCTGCATCTTCTCGGAGCCAGCGTGCGGCGCATGATCGGTGGCGATCGCGTCGATCGCTCCGCTGACCACCCCGCCGACCACGGCGCTTACATCGCAGGTCGAACGCAGCGGCGGCTTCATCTTGAAATTCGAATCGTACGGGCTCATCTGGGAATCGGCCAGCGCCAGATGATGCGGCGTCACCTCCGCCGTCACCGCTAATCCGCGAGCCTTCGCAAACGCGACCATCTCCACCGCGTGACGCGACGACAAATGCGCCACGTGATAACGCGCGCCGGTCAACTCGGCCAGCAGAATATCGCGCGCCACCATCACGTCTTCCGAAGCCGCCGGAATCCCGCGCAATCCGAGGCGCACCGATTCCAGGCCTTCATGCATGTCGCCGCCGGCGCTCAGGTGCAGGTCCTCGCAATGGTCGATCACCGGAATTCCGAAGCTGCGCGCAAACTCCATCGCGCGACGCATCACGCGAGCATTCATCACCGGACGCCCGTCATCGGAAATGGCCACGCAGCCGGCGTCTTTCATCGATCCGATCGACGCTAGCTCCTCGCCAGCACTCGCCTTCGTGATGGCTCCAATGGGCCACACATTCACCACCGCGTGTCGTCGAGCTTTTTCGATGATGTAGCTGGTCACCGTTGCGTTGTCGTTCACCGGCGACGTATTGGGCATCGGACAAATCGAAGTGAACCCGCCCGCAGCCGCTGCACGCGATCCCGATTCGATCGTCTCGGCATGCTCGAATCCCGGTTCGCGCAGATGCACGTGCATATCGATAAATCCTGGCGCGACGATGAATCCCGAGGCGTCGAAAACCTCAGTACCCGACAATTCGCGCCCGATTTCGCGAATCACGCTGCCGTCGATCAACACGTCCGCGACGCCGTCATGACCCGACGCCGGATCGATCACGCGCCCGTTTTTAATCACGAGACTCATTGCGCCAGCACCCGCTCCAGCACGGCCATTCGCACAGCGACTCCGTTTTCCACCTGATTCAAAATCACCGACCGCTGCGAATCGGCGACCTCCGAAGAAATCTCCCGCCCGCGATTGATCGGCCCCGGATGCATCACGATCACGTGCGGCTTGGCCAATTCCAGATGTTCCAGCCGCAGTCCGTAGAAGGAAAAATACTCGCCCGAAGGAAACGCCGCTTCATGCTGCCGTTCGAGCTGGACGCGCAGCATCATAATCACATCCGCCTGGCGAATCGCCTCGCGCATATCGGTAGTCAACGTGACTCCCGGAGCAATCTGCTTCAATTCCACCGGCAGCAGCGACGCCGGTCCGCATAACACGATCTCCGCGCCGAATTTCGACAGCAGATAAACGTTGGATCGCGCGACGCGGCTGTGCGCGATGTCGCCGATAATCGCCACGCGAATCCCTTCGAGCGAAGCGCCGCGATCCAGAATCGTACGCGCATCGAGCAGCGCCTGCGTCGGATGCTCATGCGTGCCATCGCCCGCATTGATAATCGGCGTTTCGAGATACCTCTGCAAGAAATGCGGCGCGCCCGACGCCGCGTGACGCATGATGATCGCGTCCGGACGCATGGCCGCCAGCGTATTCAGCGTGTCCACCAGCGATTCGCCTTTGGAAACGCTGGACCCCTGCGCGGTAATCGAAATGGTATCCGCGCCCAGCCGTTTCGCCGCGATTTCGAAGCTGGTTCGCGTGCGCGTGGACGCCTCGAAAAACAAATTCACCACCATGCGCCCGCGCAACAGATCCAGCTTGCCTCGCCCCCGCGGCTGAAAATCGCGCGCCCGATCCAGAATCGACTGCACCTCCTCGCGCGTCAGATTTTCGATCCCCAGCAGTCCCCGCAATCAGGCTCCTTCCGCCATTCGCTCCACCAGCAAAACTTTTTCCGTCGAATCGATCTCATTAAATTTCACTTCGATGATCTCGCTCGCCGTGGTCTGCACGTGCCTTCCGACGTAGCTCGCCTCGATCGGCAATTCGCGATGCCCGCGATCGATCAGCACCAGCAACTGCACCCGCGCCGGGCGCCCATGATCGAACAGCGCATCGAGCGCCGCGCGAATGGTGCGGCCGGTGTAGAGCACGTCATCCATCAGGATAATGTCGCGTCCGGTCACCGTGAAAGGAATGTCGGTCGCGTTCACCACCGGAGCGTGCGAGACCGTGGAAAGATCGTCGCGATAAAGATTGATGTCCAAAATCCCCACCGGAATCCTGCGCTGCTCCAGCGCTTCGATCTTCGACGCCAGCCGCTGCGCCAACGGCACGCCGCGGCGGCGGATGCCGATGAACGCGAGCTTTTCGAGATCGGTGGTCCGCTCCAGAATTTCATGCGCCAGGCGGACCAGCGTGCGGTCGATTTCACTGGCGCTCATCAGTTGACGCTTTTCACGGGTGACGGGCATGAGGGGGTAAACGTTTCAGGTTACCACAGCTAATATCTCTTCAGCCGGCTCTTGATATTGTGCGCCAGCTTTTCGATATCTTCCGCGTTCTTCATCGCCTTCACCGACACCACGTATTTGTCGCCGTTCTCCAGGTCGCTCTTCAGCTCTTCGGCGAGCCTGGCCAGCTCCGCCGAATCCGCCAGGTTTTTCTTGTAATCGTCCTTGACGATCATCTCCTTCTGCGTTTTTCCGTTCGGCAAGGTGGGCTCGCCGGCGTGAGTGACGATCAGCGGGTCCGGTTCATTGGGGGTCGGTTGGGGCCTCGTTTGCGCGAAACACCCACAAAATAAAACGAGCGTCAAATACAGGCGTTTCATCACCTACAATGATACAAACCGCCGCGCGGCCGGGCTGTCGAAGCCGGCGACAAAAAAAGCCGGCGCACTCGTCGTAAAGTAAAAGTTACTTCGCAGAAATGGTCAACGTCGGCATCATCGGACTCGGTAACGTGGGCGCGGGAACCGTGCAGATTCTTACGGAAAACGCCGGCCAGATCGCGCTGAAGCTCGGTTTCCCGCTGCGCGTCGCCGCCGTGTGCAGCCGCAATCTTGAAGGCAAGCCGGCTCCCGAAGGCGCCCTGCGCACCACCGATTGGCGCGAAGTCGTCGCGCATCCCGACGTTCACATTGTGGCCGAATTGGTTGGAGGCACTACGACGGCCGCCGAGATCATTCACAGCGCCATCGATCGCGGAAAATCCGTCGTCACCGCCAATAAAGAACTGATGGCCCGCTGCGGAGCCGAATTATGGGATCGTGCCATCGCCGCCAAAATCAATCTCGCCATGGAAGCGAGCGTCGCCGGCGGCATCCCCATTCACGCCGTCCTGCGCGAAGGTATTTCCGGCGATCGCCTGAACACCCTCTATGGAATCCTGAACGGGACCTGCAATTTCATCCTGACCGAAATCGAGCGCACGCGCGCGAGCTTCACGGACGTGCTCGCCGAAGCGCAGCGCGCCGGCTACGCCGAAGCCGATCCTACCGCGGATATCGACGGCTTGGACGCGCGCTCCAAGCTCGCCATTCTTGCCGCGCTCGCGTTCGGCGAACGCATCGTTCCCGAGGATATTTACACCGAAGGCATCGGCCGCGTCACGCCCGTCGATTTCGATTACGCGCACCAGCTTCATCACACCATCCGCCTGATCTGCGCCGCGCGGCAGACGGCCGCGGGACTCCTTCTTTCCGTGCGTCCCTCGCTGATTCCGGAATCAACCATCCTCGCCGGCGTGCGCGGCCCTTATAACGCCGTGTGGGTGCGCGGCCATTACGGGGCCGACACGTTTTACTACGGCCGCGGCGCCGGATCGCAGCCCACCGGAGTCGCCGTGGTCAGCGACCTGATGCGCGTGGCGCGCGAAATCCGCAGCGGCAGCCCGGAGCGGGTTTCGCCCTTCGCGCACGCACGCCTCGGCGAATATCTGCCCATCCCGATCACGCTTCATCGCAGCGCCTATTATCTGCGCTTCCGCGTGGAGGATCGCCCCGGGATCATCGCGCAGCTCGCCGCCGCGCTTGCCGCCGAAAACATTTCCATCGATTCTGTTTTGCAGCTTCCGCAAGCCGACTGGCGCGACCTGCCGTTTGTGATCACGGTCGAGCCCACCACCGAAGCCTCCGTCCGCGCCGCCATCGCCCGCACGGCGGAGCTGAATTTCCTGATCGAACCACCGCTTGCCATGCCCATGGAGGAATCCTTATGAAACTCACTCTGACTCTTTTCCTGGCTGCCCTGACTGCCTGGCCGCAAGTCGCCACGGAAGTCAACAAAGCTTACGCCACCAAAGAAGGCCGGGACAAAGTTGCCAAAAGCCTGGATAATCCCAATCGCGACAAGACACAAAAGCCCGAAGAAATTATCGAATTGATGAAGGTCCGGCCGGGGATGACCGTGGCCGATATCGGCACCGGCACCGGTTATATGCTTCCCTTCCTGAGCGCGGCTGTTGCCGCGAAAGGTCATGTCTATGGTGAAGACATCGCGCCCGATTTCCTGGATCGCGCCCGCGCCAGAGTCTCTGGAGACAAACTCACGAATGTCAAGCTTATTTTAGGAAATACCACCGACCCTAAGCTTCCG
>Ga0335073_10001166_pt1 | contig 34952 bp, 41 predicted proteins | sample Lox_Sample_22_FD_207093 | JGI IMG/M metagenome (GOLD analysis project Ga0335073, IMG submission 207093) | Soil microbial communities from Loxahatchee National Wildlife Refuge, Florida, United States - Lox_Sample_2.2 | ecosystem: Environmental > Terrestrial > Soil > Wetlands | place: USA... | reverse complement strand
TCGTCGTGTTCTGGAGAACAACTTCGAAGGATAGAAATGGGCCGAGGTGCCGCTCAACTCCCCGCCAACCGGTATCTTATTCCAGTCAAAGGGCTTCAACCACAATTACACTTTTCGGAGAGGAACCCGAAAATGAGATCTTCACAAGGCATCGAATCCGGCGATTGATCTCTTGGAACAACACGATTCTCTTCGATACGTCGGGCAAGCCAATCGGTACAGCCAGTATCGGCCAAGACATTACCGAATCGAGGCAAATTCAAGAAGCTCTTCGGAGCAGCGAGGAGAAGTTCCGGCAGATTGCAGAAAACGTCCGGGAGGTGTTCTGGATGATGAATGCAAAAGGTGACGAGATTGCTTACGTGAACCCCGCGTACTTAGGGTTGTGGGGACGAACCTGCCAAAGTTTATATGAGAATCCAATGTCCTGGTTCGATGCAATTCATCCGGATGACCAGGAGCGAGTGCGTTTGGAGTTCGAGAAAAAAAGCAAGGTGAGGATGTTGACTCCGAATACCGCATCAAGACACCGGAGGGGCGAGAGCGGTGGATCAATAGTCGCGCCTTTCCCGTTCGCGACAACGCCGGACAACTGATTCGGGTGGTCGGAATCGCTCAAGACATTACCGAACGCAAACAGGCCGTGGCGGCCATTCAACGAGCCAGGGAGGCCGCCGAGGCAGCTAGTCAAGCCAAGAGCGAGTTCTTAGCGAACATGAGCCACGAAATCAGGACACCGATGAATGGTGTGATCGCGATGACAGAACTCGCGCTCGATACCGAACTAACTTCCGAGCAGCGCGAGTACCTGACCATCGTCAAATCGTCGGCAGACTCGCTGCTCAGAATAATCAATGACATTCTTGATTTTTCGAAAGTGGAGGCGCGGAAGCTGGAGCTGGAGTGCGTCGCGTTCGATCTCAAGGCCTTGGTTGAAAGCTCCGCGAAATCGCTGCTCCTGGCTGCACGGGAAAAGGATCTGTATCTGCATTGGCAAATAGCGCCGGAGATCCCCGTGTGGGTTGAAGGAGATCCACACCGGGTACGCCAGATCCTGGTGAACTTGTTGAACAATGCGATTAAGTTTACGGCTAAGGGCGGAGTATCCCTCGATGTCGTCCTCGAGTCGGAGGACACCAGTTCAGTCGTTCTACACTTCACCGTCTGCGACACAGGGATGGGCGTCCCATTCGACAAGCAAAGAGCTATTTTTGAAGCATTTGTTCAGGGAGACAATTCCGCCACGCGGAAATTCGGCGGAACCGGCCTCGGACTGGCCATCAGTTCCCGGCTCGCGCAGATGATGGATGGCGATATCTGGGTCAAGAGCGAACCAGCCGCAGGAAGCGACTTTCATTTCCGCATCAGGCTGCACCGCGCGGCAGAACAAGAAAGAGACGCGTAGTAAAAACGATGACAATCGGACTTCCGTAAATCGACAACGAAATCATAATCACTGCGATTGTGAGCCGGCTGGAGTTTGGTCAGGATTGATTTTAAGAAAACTGGGGCCATGAGCCGGGCGAGACATTGGAAAGAACTCGTGCAGGGCATGGGCGACTTCGGAGATGTCTGTGAGGAACGCTTCTTTCGTGACCTTTCGTGCGCGCTACGTCCCATGCTGAGCCGTAGCTTGGATGTGCAATCGGTCGAGGATTGCCTCCAGGACGTTGTCGTAATCGTACTCGGCACCCTTCGGCGTGGCGGCCTGCGGAATCCGACACGGCTAGTCTCGTTCGCGGTGACTGTCGCCAAGCGTCAGGCCGTGGCGCACATACGCCGCGCAATCCGGGACCGCCGCCACTTCGCTCACGCGAGGCGAATTGAGTCACACGAGCCCCTGGATCATTCGCCGGAGGGTGTTCTGCAGAAGCGCGAGATGTACGACCGATTACAGGCTATTCTGCACAATCTAAAGCGGCGCGATCGCCAAATTCTGATCCGTTTTTATCTCTATGAACAAAGCGAGGATCAGATCCGCACAGAAATGCGCTTGAGCAGAACACAGTTCCGGCTTTACAAATCGCGGGCTATTGCGCGCGGTTCGGCCGCCGCCCGGCAGGACGCGACGTGCGCTTAAGGCAAGGGAATCCGCACGCGCACCCACGTGCCTTGACCCGGGCCGCCGCCTACGGCAAGCTCGCCGCCCAGGAGGAGTGCCCGCTCCCGCATTCCCAGAATACCCAGCGAGCCGTGGCCTGAAACTTTTTCTTCGCTGATTCCTGTGCCATTGTCACGGACTTCAAGCAAGAGGGACGAGTCCTCCGCAGCTAGCTGGACGTGCACTTCCGACGCCTGGGCATGTCTGGCAATGTTGGTCAGCGTCTCCTGGAAGATGCGAAACATGGCCGTGGTGCGCTCCGGAGTGAGCGTTAGGGGACGGCGCGGCAAGTTGAGATGCACTTTCGTCCCCGTGCGCCTCTCAAATTCTTCCGCCGCCCATTCGATGGCGTCAGCGAGTCCTAAATCGTCGAGAATCGCCGGCCGCAATTCCGTTGCGATCCGACGCAGGGACGCGATCGTCTGGTCGATCATACTGACAAGAGAGGCGACGCGCTTGGAGGACGGATGCGCGTCTGGAAACGCCGTGCTTAACGAGTCCAATTCGATCTTCATCGCCGTCAGCGCTTGACCCAATTCATCATGGATCTCCCGCGCAATTCGTCGTCGCTCTTCTTCCCGGATAGTTTCCAACCGCCCTCCCAGGGCACGCAGTTGGTCAAAGGACTGCTGTAGCCGATCGACCATCGAGGTCAGCACGGCGATCCAAAGAACCATCGGCGGCACGATGACCATTCCGGCAACCCCAAGGGCGGTTACGCTCACCGCGTGAGACAGGTCCGGAACGGCTCCGGAGGGTGTGAAGCTGGACGCCGCCATGGCTGTGTAGTGCATGCCGGCGATCGCCACCCCCATTCCCATCGAAGCGCCGATCTTCCGCAAGCTGCGGCCCGTCGGAGCGTTCCGGAAAGAGAAAACGAGCCAGAGCGCTAGCTGCGATCCCGCCACGGCTACCAGGACGGAAAGAGCCACTAATGGAGGTGAGTAGTGGCACGTTGCCGATAAGCGCATCGAATCCATCGCCGTGTAATGCAGTGCTACGATGCCGCCGCCCATAACGGCTCCGCCAACCAGAACGCGATTCTTCCCGAGGTGTGGTCCGCCGGCGACGAGCAGCGCCACAACATAGGACAGAAAGGCGGCTAACAAGGAGAGTAGTGCGGTCGGCCAATTGTATTGGATCGGAACCGGCAGGAGAAAGGCAAGCATGCCGACGTAATGCATCGACCAGGTGCCGATTCCCGTAGCCGCCGCTCCCCCCATCAGCCAAAAAAACCGGGGCCAGCGTCGGGATGCAGTTACGCGGCCAGCCAGATCGAATGCCGCGTACGAGGCCGCCACGGCGATCAATACGGAACACGCCACAAGTCGGTAATCGTAATGGCTCGGCAGAATCGCGTGCGAAGGGTCCATGTTGTGCGCCCCCGCACAATACTACCTCTGAAGACCTGGAGGAGATAGAACCGAGCGAAACTCTTTCTAATCCATCATGTTCCCGTCGGTGGCTGCTGGTTGATCTAATAGTTTCGCCATAAGTCTCGCAACCTGAAGCAATTGTTCGGCAGATAATCTGCGGAGTTCCTGATGCAACCGGCCATCGAACGCGCCTTTGAGGAGCATGCCGAGAAACTCACCTGGTTCGAACGTCATATCGACCACAACCGACCCCACGTAAATTGGACAGCCCCCGCCCAGAGTTGGGCCGAGAGTCCGGCGAAAATGGCCCGCCAACCGGATTATGACCAATTTGTTCAGAGTGGAACTATCGGAGGGACTCGAATAATGTTGTCGAACCCACGGTGCGGGTTGTCCTAAACGGTACGACAGAACCTTCAGTCCACGAGGCGGCTGCGAAACGCATACCGCACGAGTTCCGCCGTGGTTGTCAAACCCAGCTTTTCCAGCATGCGCGCGCGATACGTACTTACGGTGGTGACACTCAGATGGAGTTCTTGAGCGATCTGGCTTACGGTTTTTCCGGAGCCGATCATTATGAGAATCTCGAACTCTCTCCCGGACAGAATCTCGTGAACAGGCCGCTCTGCGCCGTCGCCCAGGTCTCGCGCGAGCCTTTCGGCGAGCACCGGGCTCACGTACCTGCCGCCGGCCAGGATTCTGCGTATCGCATCGATCAATTCTTGTGGGGCGCTTTCCTTTTTCAGATAACCAGCCGCGCCGGATCGGAAGGCCCTTTTCCCGTACTGATCTTCAGGGTGCATGCTGAGCACCAGGATGGGGAGCCCAGGCCGTAGAAGTAGGAGCTCCTCGATAATGTCGAGTCCGCTTCTTCCGGGCATAGAGATGTCCAGGATCACGAGATCCCACTGCTGCTGCTGAACCTCGGCGAGGACTTGTTGAGAATTCTCAGCTTCGCCGCAGATCACCTCTGGCAGCTCCCGTAGGAGGATTTCTTTCAACCCCCCGCGTAGAATCCCGTGATCATCCGCAAGCAGGACCCGGAGCGATTTGGACATGTGCTAGTCAAGCGATATGCTTATGCATTCGACAACCCCATTGTAAAAAAGAATTGCGCGATGACGGCCCCCGTCAACCTCGAATCCGGCAATCGCCGCCGAGGGTCTTTTGATTGGTGACCAGGCGAATTGGCGGACGGGACCTTCTTCTATCCTTTCGGATGTGGAGGAAAGTTCTTGAACATCTCTTCGACGGCTTTTTCCATCTTCTTTTCGTTCTTGTCCGGATTTTCCGTCAGAGCGTCGGTCGCCGTCGCGCGCCAGATCAGCTTTTTAGTGGGGGTCTCGAAAATGTCCACGACCAGCGTGCCAATCGCCTCCTTGTCGACGGTGGTAACCGCCATGCCGTCGCCAAACCCACGCCAGCGCCAGCCGCCGCCGAAGCCTGTGTAAAACGTTTCCAGCCTCGGCTGCTCCCGTGTGGCTCCGAATGCACTGATCGAAGCGTCGCCTCCGCTGGGCACCTGTTGCCAGCCCTTGGCTACCAACTGCGAATCTACGGCTGCCTTGATCCGATCGGGCCAGAGCGGATTACCCGCCTCGACCTTGAGCCAAGAATAGGTGTGATACTTGGAAAAATCGGCCGAATGATTGTAGTCGACGACGACCTTGGCCAGCAGCGTGACGCAGGCGCAGCCAAGGAGCAGAATCAGGAATCGTGAGAAGCGTTTCATTACAGTCCCCTTTCGATGGATATCGGACTCTTTCCTCGAAGGCACCTTTCGCGCCAAAGATCATGGCCCGTTTCTTCGCTCTTTTGATGAAATCCCTCAGCGCCGTCTACCTAATTACATTTGCGGCGTCTACTGTTTGAACTTCAACGTCGATCTGCAGGCTGCACGCCGGCTGGTTTCCATTTTGGCGCATACGCTAGCTAGGCTTCGTCACCCACGTCAGACGCGTGTTTCCGAATCAACCAATAGACGATTCCAAGACTGACGGCGGCCGCGGCGATCGCGGCGATCATCGGCGGGCTCTCAGTCTTAAGATCGAGAATGATGAACTTCCGGACCAACGCAAGAAGCGCGATCAGCACGACGGATTGCACTTGCACTAGGCTCTTCTCCGAATGCAGGGTTACCCATATCGAATGTCTGAACTCTAGCGCAATAAGGAGCGTAAAGATCGCGCCGAAGACGCTTTGGAAAACCTCATACTGGCCCGGATCGACGCGATCCGAGAGCACGAGCCCGATCACCGTCAGTACCAGGCGCCAGGTCGCCATCGCGACCACGACTGCAATCAGACCGGTCAGCACGTAAATGATGCCGCGCTCAAACGCCTGATAGATTGTCGCCGCCGACCAGCGGCCGGCTGCACGTATGAACTGCTGGCTCATCTCACCTTGCATAGGGACGCGGCAACGTGAAAAAGAAAGAGGATCCTTTGCCCGGCTGCGAGTGGGCCCAGATCCGGCCTCCATGGCGCTTGATCACGCGGGCGCAAATCGCTAACCCGATTCCGCTGCCCCGGTGCTCGGATTGCGAATGTAACCGATTGAATGGCTGAAAAATGCTTTTTGAAAAGCGGGGATCGAATCCCATCCCGTTATCGGCGACCTGAAAGACCCATTCACCGCAGTCTCCCGCGGCCGACACATGGATGTACGGGATGTGCCCGGGCTGACGGTAATTGATCGCGTTCTCGACCAAGTTCTGCAGCACTCTTCCCAGTTGCACTGGATTCGCGTGAACCGTGGGAAGGAACCCGCGCGTGACGACGCCCCTGGTCTCTTCGATGCAGGCGCGGCAAGCCAGCAGCGCCTGATCAAGAAGAATATTACTATCCGTGCTGACGATCTCGAGTGGCGCTCGACCCGTGGCTTGGGAGTACGAGAGCAGGTCACGGATCAGGCTCTCCGCTTTGCCGACGTTCTGGAGGATCACGCGTATAATCTCGCCCGAACGGGGTTCGTGTCGACCTTCGGAGACCGGCGACCAGCCTCGCGCGAGCATTTCCGTGTACGTCCCGATGGTGCGCAGGGGCTCCTTCAAATCGTGGGACACGACATGCGCGAATTCATGTAGGGCTCTATTGCGGCGGCGCAGGCCGCGTTCCATGACCTTCCGCTCGTGAAGATCGATGCAGCAGCCGACGTAACCGCGGAATACTTCCAAGGGCCGGAACCATGCCGCACCTTTTTCGAGTACCCAATGATGGATGCCATCGTGCCGTTGTAAGCGATACTCGATCTGGAAGCTTTTGGTATCCGAGGCAGGTGCGCGGAGGACTGTCTGCAATCCGGCGCGATCCTTTGGGTGTACTCCCTCCAGCCATCCGTCACCGATTTCCTGTTGCAAAGATCGGCCACGGTAGTCGAGCCACCGTTGATTGAAGTAGTCACAACGTCCGACGGGATCGGTCTTCCGAATCATACAAGGGACAACTTCTTCGATAGCGACCTCCAGCGGACGCGTCACGTTCTGTGACTCAGGCACGAAGAATTGAGATGAGGTCAACTCTCCCATACATCTGTTGACTAGCAGGTTCGGTGCCAGCACCTTTTCGTTCAATTCGGGTAACCACTTCAATCCGGGCAGCTACTGAGTCGCCCTTTCGGCTTCGAGAATTGCCGTCATTTTTTACCTCCAGTGACCTCCGACAAAAAGCCATCCGCGGCGATGGTGAACCCAACGTGGAGGAAGCCAGCGCGCTCCCGGGAACGGCGGCAGGACCCAGCGACCGGGAACCCATACGAAGCTGACGCCATTCCAAACGTAACTTCCGGGGACCCACAGGTAGCCTGGGCCAGGCGCGACCGGCGGAGTCTCAACGACCGGCGCCGGCGGAGCGATGTTGACGAAGAAGGCTGCCTGGGCCGCGCTCACAGCCAGCAAAAAGAAAATCGCAAGATCACGCAGTATCGATTTCATAGCGATTCTTTCATGCAAGTGCCGCGCCAAGCGAATCCGCGGGATCAAAGGGACCTAGGAGGAGCAGACTCGCCTGGCGCATCGATCAGTGGGCGCACTTTCACCTTCCTCGAAAGTGGTGACTTTCTACACGCGGTCCCACGCGGTGAACCCAGGGATGCACATACGGATGAACGTATCTCAGGCGAGTTCCCCACACCGGGCCCCACACGGCGCGATCGAAGATCACTTCATGTCGCGGCCAATAGATCGCGGGATGAAGCCAGCCCCAAGGAGCAAACGCCGCCGTGATGGTTACTGCCGGACCGAACGAGATCGCCGCCCCCACCGCCAAACCCCTGGCGGGGCGCGCGAAGACGATCAAGGGATCGTAAGTGGGAACATAAATCAGGTTCGGATCGGCAGGCAGGATCTCAAGGTAACCGCCTTCGTTCACTACGTTGATGTAGTTGTTCGACTGCAAATAGCCGAAATCCTTCGCTTTCTTGCGCATTCTTTGCACGGCCTCCATCACGTCGGCTTTTTGATCGAGCACCGCGGTCCCGAGTTGCTGCGTCCACGCGATGTCCTGCGCCATCATTTGCAGAACGGAAGGAAACGGAAGCAATGCGATCACACTGGGGTCCCATTGGAGATTGTCTGCCTCAATCGCGGCCGCTAGCTCCTCACCCTTCAGATAACTGTGCTGTTCGGCCCAGGCCGCCGCTTCCGGGATCTGTTCCCAGTGGGTGGACGCCGCAAGCACTTGCGCGAGGAGCGGATCCGCATAGAGCGCGATCCGCGAGACCAGTTGATCCAGTTGTTCTTTGCCGAGCTTCGGGGGCTGGGCCGAGACGGTGACGCTAACGATCGACAAAAGTATCGCGATGCACAAAGGTTGGGTAGCGCGTGGACGAAACATAATGCCTTTGCTGTGCACGGCGGGTACCGATCTGTGCGGTCGAACTTTCTTTGTGATGAGTGCGGAAGTCGCCGCCGCCCGGCGGCAGGTTGAACGGCGCTGTCTACCGATCGACGGTTTCAGCGGCGGCGCAAGATGGCGTTCTCGCACTGTAGCGCCCGCAACTTGTCGACCAAGTCGAGAATCACGGAAACTCCCGCAACGTTGACGCCCAAAACACTGCGCAGGCGGCCGATCATTCGCAGGCGCGGAAGACAGGAAACATCGAACAAGCCTCCAGGGCGTGTCCGCGCGATCAATCCGAGCTCGGCAAAATGCTCGACCAGTTGCGGGTGCATCCCCGCCCTTCTCGCCAACACCTCAACGGTCAATAGTTCGTCGGAAATAATCGTGATTTGATTCTGCTTCATGTTTTTTCCGGCCATAACGTCCGCGCATCGAAGTGCGATTTCGCGGCCAGCCGCTGATAAAGTTCCCGTTCCTGCGTCGTCAGCCGCGGCGGATTTACGATCTTCAGCTTCACGTACTCATCGCCGCGCCCGCCGGATCGCCGCGCTAGCCCCTGCCCGCGCAGGCGAAGTCTCTGCCCGCCCTGGCTCTCCGCGCGGATGGTCATCTCCACCGTTCCGTCGAGGCTGGGAACGCTGAGCTTCGCGCCGAGCGCGGCCTCCCATGGCGCGACCGGCAGCTCGATTTGAATGTCGTCGTCTTCAACAAGTTCAAAAAGCGGGTGCGGCTCCAGGCGCACGTGCAGGAACAAGTCGCCTGGAGCCGCGCCGCGTCCGCCGGCATCGCCTTGTCCTTTGAGGCGAATCACGGAGCCATCGCGAACACCGCCGGGGATGGTCATTTCCAGCGTTCTTGTCGTGCGGACGACGCCGCTCCCGTGACAACGCGGGCAGGTTTTGCCTTCTTTGGTCCCGGAGCCGTTGCATTCCGGGCATTTTTCGTTGGCTTGAATGCGGATACTGCGGGTAACGCCCCGATGCGCCTCTTCGAGAGTGACGGGAATTTTCGCCTCGATATCGCGGCCCTGCATTCCGAACCCAGCGCCGCTGCGCCCACCGCCGCCGTGATTGAACAGGCTTTCGAAGAAATCGCTGAATCCGCCGGCGCCGGCATCCTGGCCGAAGATCCCGTCGAGGTCGCCATACTCGAAACGCGTGCCGTCTCCGGCGCCCGGCGGCGGGGTGAAATCCGCCCCCGCTTGCCAGTTCGACCCGAGCTGGTCATAGCGGCGGCGCTTGTCTGCATCGGAAAGAACCTCGTAGGCTTCGTTTATGTCCTTGAACTTTTCTTCGGCCGATTTGTCGCCGGGATTTACGTCGGGATGATGCTTGCGCGCCAGCTTGCGATACGCGGCGCGAATCTCGTCCTCGCTGGCCATCCGGGGCACACCAAGAGCGTCATAGTAATCTTTGTACTTGACCGCCATTCCAGTTGCTTACTGCGCGACGCGTACGCGGGCGGGACGCAGCAGCTCACCATTCCACCGATAGCCGCGGCGCGTTTCTTGGGTCACTGTTCCGGCTTCAAGTTCTCCGCTCGGCTCCGACCCGATCGCTTCATGAACTTCCGGGTTGAACGTTTCACCGACGCTTGGAAACGCCTTGACGCCTTGCGCTTCGAGCATGCCTTGCAGTTGCCGGTGAAGCATGCGGACGGCCTCGGCCGGGTCTTCGTTCAAATGCGCTAGCGCGCGTTCGAAGCCGTCCATCAGGTCGAGCAAGGAGAGAAGATAACCGCGCTTTTCGCGGCGAGCCGTATCCTCACGGTCGCGTTCGACACGTCGTCTATAGTTGTCGAAATCGGCCAGCGCGCGGAGATACATATCGTGCTCGCGGCCCAGCTCTTCGTGCAGACGCTGCACTTCCGAGGTTTCGGTTTCCGTGGCCATCGATTCACCTGGTCTTGAATTCGGCGTCGATCACTTCTTCTTTGTTGGCCGCACCGGGACGTCCATCTTCCGGCGCTTGACCGGACGGCTGAGGCTGGCTGGCGGCCGACGCGAGCGCGTAGCCGATCTGCTGAAAATCACTGGCAAGTTGACGCAATCGCGCGAGATCGGGCGACGAGTTCTTGAGCGCATCCCGAACCTGAGAGATCAACTGCTCGGCGCGGACTTTCTCGTTGGACGGAACACGGTCTCCCAGCTCGCGGATCTGCCGCTCCACCTGATAAGCGGCCGAATCGGCATGATTGCGGACTTCGACTTCTTCGCGCCGCCGCTTGTCTTCGTCGGCGTGAGTCTGCGCGTCCTTCACCATGCGATCGATTTCTTCATTCGAAAGCTGTGTGGAGCCGCTGATGGTGACTTTCTGTTCCTTGCCGCTCTGCTGATCGCGCGCGGTGACGGTGAGGATCCCGTTGGCATCGATATCGAAGGTCACTTCAATCTGCGGCGTCCCGCGCGGCGCGGGGCGGATTCCTTCCAGGCGGAAATGGCCGAGCGATCGGTTGTCGCGCGCCAGTTCACGCTCGCCTTGGAAGACATGGACATCGACGGCTGTCTGGTTGTCCTCGGCGGTCGAGAAGACCTCGGATTTTCGCGCCGGAATCGTCGTGTTGCGCTCGATCAGTTTGGTCATCACTCCGCCTAGCGTCTCAATGCCTAGAGACAACGGCGTCACATCGAGCAGAACCACTCCTTTAACTTCGCCGGCCAACACGCCGGCCTGGATCGCCGCGCCGACAGCGACCACTTCGTCCGGATTAACGGACTGATTCGGCTCCTTGCCGCCGGTGAGCCGCCATACCAGGGCCTGAACCGCGGGAATTCGGGTTGCGCCGCCGACCAGAATCACTTCGTCAACATCGCGTTCCGTGATTTTCGCGTCGGCGAGAGCCTGTCTCACTGGTCCGACGCAGCGCTCCACCAGATCCGCGGTAAGCTGATCGAATTTCGCCCGCGTCAGGGTCATCTCCAGGTGCTTGGGACCGCTCGCATCGGCGGTGATGAAGGGCAAGCTGATTCTCGATTCCGGCGCGCCGGACAGCTCGATTTTGGCTTTCTCGGCCGCCTCGGTCAGACGCTGAAGCGCCTGGCGATCCTTTCTCAGGTCGATACCGTAGTTGCGCTGAAATTCTTCGGCCATCCAGTCGACGATTTTCTTATCGTAGTCATCTCCGCCCAGGTGGGTATCGCCGGAAGTGGAGCGCACTTCAAAGACGCCATCGCCGACATCGAGAATCGAAACGTCAAACGTGCCGCCGCCCAGGTCGAAGACGAGAACCGTCTCATTTTTCTTCTTGTCGAGACCGTAGGCAAGCGCCGCGGCGGTCGGCTCATTGATGATCCGCAGAACGTTCAATCCTGCGATTTTACCGGCGTCCTTGGTCGCGGTTCGCTGCGCGTCATTGAAATAGGCCGGAACCGTGATGACGGCGTCGGTGACTTTTTCGCCCAGAAATTTCGCCGCGTCGTCGACCAGGCGGCGCAGGATCATGGAAGAAATCTCTTCGGGCGAATATTCCCGGCCCATGATCAGGAAGCGCACCGCGTCGTTCGCGCCTGCAACCACTTTATAGGGAACGTTCTTGATCTCCGATTGGACTTCCGAATAGCGCCGTCCGATGAAACGTTTTGCCGAATAAATGGTGTTTTCCGGATTTAGCACGGCTTGCCGCTTGGCCAGCTGGCCCACCAGCCGCTCGCCTGCGGGTGTGAAGGCGACCACGGAAGGCGTCAGCCGGCTGCCTTCACTGTTGATTACAACGGTCGGCTTTCCGCCTTCCATCACGGCCACCACCGAATTCGTCGTCCCCAAATCAATTCCTACTGCTTTTGCCATATAAAATGCTCCGCGCGTTTCAACTCAAAGCCTGAACTCAAAACGTCGCGCGATCCGTCGAGCCCTATTGACGGACCGCGCGACAAGGGAGGGAGGACTATTTCAAGGAGTGACGACAATATCGCTTTCGACCTGCGTGATTCCAGGCGCCGACCACGCGGCTCTTTCGGCTTCTTCCTTTTCCGCCCAGGAACGGACGCTTCCAAACAGTTTTGCCACGCTGCCCGATACTTCGACGCTAATGCGGCGAGCATCCACTTCGGCGCTGCGGCGCAACGCCTCTTCGATCCGGTTTTTGAGCCCGGCGGGACCGGTCGACGGCTTCACATGAATACTGTTGGTGACGCCGATCACCCCGCGCAGCTTTTTGACGGCGGATTCGGCGAGCGCTTTTTGATATTGCCACTCAACTGTACCGTCCACAGTCACCCAGCCGTTGGACACGCTCACCTTAATTTTGTCGGAAGGAATGCTGACGTGACTTTGCAGCTCCTGCACCGCTTCACGCGCGATTTCCGGATCGGTGCGGGTGGTCAGCGGCCGCACCTGAATATCGTTGGCGACCGCGCGCACTCCGTACACGCGCTTGGCCGCTTTTTCGGCGACTTCTTTCTCGTAATAGCTGTTAGCATATCCGGACAACGTTACGACCCCGTCTTTCACAGCGATGGCGATGTCGGGTGAGGAAATTTTGGGATCCCATTTGAGCTCGAAGTTCACGTCGTTACGGATCTGTTCGTCCGTGCGTGGCGTGGTGGAGGTTTCGGTGTCGATCGTAAGTGCCATGGTTTGTCTCCACCGCGAATTGGTGCAGATTCGGTGCCATGCTTTCCCTTTCGTGCGCCGCGCGACGGCAGCCCGCATGCCGTCCTATTGAACGCGGCGCGTCGAAGGATAGACGAATCATCTCGCGGGCAGAGGCATCGCGCCGGTGCCCGCTCCGAGGCGGTGCTCCCAGGAGCGCAGCCGGAATCCGAGACTCAGCATCAGCACGCCGAAGATCACCGCGTAGATTCCAATCGCGAAAGCAATCGATAACGCGCCGAGAACCGGCACGGCGGCGAAAACGATCGCCAGAATGATCGAAAGGATTCCGCCAAAGATCAGCAGCAGTTCCCCGGGCAGTTCCTGACGCAACCGGAAGGCCGCGGCCAGCTCGAAGATACCGGTGAGCAAGGCCCATGCGGCGATGACGTAAACCAGCGCGAGGGCCGTGATCGCAGGCCAGAAAAACGTCACCAAGCCGGCCGCGATGCCGACGAGTCCCTCCAGCAACAACGCCCACCAGCGCTCGTTCGGGCTGGACCGGTGGAACACACCGATCAGGTTGAAGACGCCGTCGACGAGCGCGTACGCTCCAAACAGCAGCACCAGCACGGCGATCGTAATCGCCGGCCAAATAAATGTAAGGATCCCGAAGATAATCGCGACGATGCCGCGAAGCACCAAGGTCCACCAGTTTCTTGCGAGTAAGAGAGGCATGATTGTTCTCCGTGCCGGGCGAAGTGCACATTAGATGCCGATGGATCAACCCTGCGCGAGATAGCGATGCACAAACGATAACGCCATCGCGCCTTCTCCCACCGCCGACGCGCATCTCTTCACGGACCCGTGCCGAACGTCGCCGGCCGCGAATAATCCGGGGATGTTCGTCTCCAGGTAGAAGGGATTGCGATCGAGAGTCCAGCCGTTCGGCCTGCCGCCGTTTGGCGACAGGTCCGGACCCGTCACCAGGTATCCGCCTTCATCGGTCATCACGTGCGCTTCTTTCGCCCACTCGGTTCGCGGGCACCCGCCGATGCAGATAAATAGCCAGTGCGCGGGAAAAACCTGTTCGGCGCCGGTTTGCCGGTGGCGAACCCGAATCTCCCGCAATGCCTGATCTCCTTCGAGCGCGATCACCTCGGTATGCGGCATCACTTTGATGTTGCGGCTTGATTGGACTCGATCCACCAGGTATTGCGAAACGGTCGCCTTGAGGGAACCTTCGCGGACCAGCATGGTCACGCGCCACGCGAAGCGTGCGAAATGCAGCGCCGCCTGCGCCGCGGAGTTCCCGCCCCCGACGATGTGTACGTGACCGCCGAGGCACAGCGACGCCTCACTCGCTCCCGCGCCGTAATAAACTCCCGCGCCGAAAAAACGATCTTCGTTCGCGAGCCCCAGCCGGCGATAATCGACACCCGTCGCGCAGATCGCAGTGCGTGCCACAATTTTCGTTCCACCGGCGAGATAGCCGACCGTCTTGCCCGGTGGAAATTCGCCGCGCACGCCTTCAACGCCGACCAGCATTTCCGCGCCGAAGCGGCAAGCCTGCCGTCGCGCGCGCTCAGCCAGGTCCATGCCGCTAACGCCGTCGGGGAAGCCGAGATAATTTTCAATTTTCGAGCTCGACCCGGCCTGCCCGCCGATGGCGTACCGTTCGATCACGATCGTCTTCAGCCCTTCCGATGCGCCGTATACCGCCGCGCTCAGCCCGGCCGGTCCCGCCCCGTAAATGGCGACGTCGTATTCTTCGCGTGAAGGATCATGGAACCAGCCCAGTTCTTCGGTGATCTGCCGCACCGTGGGATGCTCGATGCGCTTGCCATTCGGAAACACGCAGAATGGCAGGCGCGGATCGTTCAGCCGGTTGACACCCGCCAGCTCCCGCGCGTCCTGATCGGTTTTGAGCTCAATCCACTCGAAAGGCAAGTCGCTGCGATAAAGAAAATCGCGGATCGTGTAGCACAGCGCCGAACCCGCGGTGCCGTAAATTTTTACGCGTGGTTCTGGTGCGTCGGCCATGCTTACAACACCGGTAACTCCGCCGGCCGCGGAGCGAGCGGGAACGTGTGATCGATTTCGTTGTACTCGGCCTCGGTCAATTGCAGATCGCCGGCACCCGCATTATCGGCGACGTGCTGCGGATCGGACGCTTTTACGATCGTAAACGTCATAGGCCGGCGCACCAGGAATCGCAGCGCCACCTGCCGCGGGCTCGCGTGATGCCTCCCGGCAATTTTTTTCAGCACTTCGCCTGGCGCGCTTCGCAAATCCGGAAAATCGCCATGGCCGAACGGACTGTACGCCACTACTGCAATGCGATGCTGTTCGCAAAACGGCAGTAGGGCATGCTCAATCGCCCTTTCGCGCAGGTGATAAAGCACCTGGTCGCACACCGGGTTACGGTCCTTGATCGCTTTCGCCTCGCGAACGTCCTGCACGTCGAAATTGCTGACGCCCCAAGAGCGGATTTTGCCCTCGTCCTGCAACCTTTCAAACGCGAGGATCGTTTCTTCCAGCGGAATCGACCCGCGCCAGTGCAGCAGGTAACAATCGAGATAATCGGTGCCCAGCCGTTCGAGCGATCCCTCGCACGCCACGACGGTGCCGCATCTTGAAGCGTTCTGCGGCAGCACTTTCGAAACGAGGAAAATTTTATCGCGCTGGAGCTTGATCGCTTGGCCGACCCAAATCTCGGCCTCGCCGGAAAGATACATTTCGGCGGTGTCGATGTGCGTCATTCCGTAATCGATACCGCTTTTTAATGCGTCGATCGCGTCGCGTCGATTGTCCTTAGGTTGATACCACGTGCCTTGGCCGATCACCGGCACCTGCCGTTCCAATGAACCGAACCAGCGAAATTCCATAACCAGGCTATGTGCACCCGCCGTGCCACTTCGGCCGCTCTCGCGTCGGAATAGTCAGCAGTGGAAAATTGCCTCTTGCTGCCTGAGTCTGTTTTCAACCGTTACAGCACCGGCTCAGAAGACCAGCGCCAAGAATCTTTCCCGCGGCTGATTGCAAAGGAGATTCCGAAGCAACAGATTTCCGGGGCCGACATCACCTATACCAAAGGATGATCGACGCGCAGCCGGTTAGTCTATTACCATCATGAGGACGTGCACCATATTTCGCGTCGGTGTCAATGTGCTGTCGGCGCGAGAAGTTGAGGCGCCTTTGATTACCTCTCGTCGGATCGCCCCAGTCGCTCCGGTCAGGCGCAACATGCCACTGGGTTCAGTGGACGAAATTCCCGGAAAACGCTTCAGTACAATCGCTCGGCGATTGTATTCCCGCGCAGTGCATTTCCATGAATCTGCGCGTTAAAGTCCGCCCGTACGAGGAAAACTCGTGTAGAAACTGGATTTCTTGAGGGACAGACCGGGGACCCGCCGGCTGGAAGGAGGCGATCGAAATGATCGACTTTCTGCGCAAGTTGTTCTCATCGGATTTCATGCCGCACGGGACCTGTTATTTCTGGCGGCCCGAGATTCTTTGGCTTCATGCCATCTCCGACGGGACCATCACTCTTGCCTATTATGTGATTCCCTTCCTGCTGGTTTACCTGGTGCGAAAACGCCGGGACATTCCGTTCCATTGGATGTTTTTCCTCTTCGGAATATTCATTTTCGGCTGCGGAACAACCCATTTGATGGAAGTCTGGACCATCTGGCATGGCACCTACCGTCTCTCCGGCGTCATCAAGGCACTTACCGCCGTAGCATCCGTGGCAACGGCGGTGTTGTTAGTGCCCCTGCTCCCGCGCGCTTTAGCCCTTCCCAGCCCGGCACAATTACGGCACGTGAACCTGGAACTCGAGAGACAAATCCAGGAACGGATTGCAATGCAGGAAGCCCTGCAACGAGCGCGCGACGAACTTGAAATCAGGGTGCAACAGCGCACTGCTGAACTGGCGTATGCGAACGATAGACTGCGAGCGGAGATCGAGGAGCGGGAACGCGCGGAAGAGGCTCTACGGAAACAGGCCAGCCTGCTGGAACTAGCCCATGACGCGATCATCGTGCGCGGGATGAATGACGACATTATCTACTGGAACTCAGGCGCGGAGGAGACCTACGGGTGGCAACGGCGGGAGGCGCTCGGCAAGGAGGCGCAGGCACTTCTGGATTCTGTCGACCCCTGCGAAATTGAGAGCCTCAAAATGGAGGTCGTTCGAGAAGGCCGGTGGGAGGGGGAGCTCATTCAGACCCGGCGCGACGGCAGAAGAATCGTGGTGGCAAGCCGCTGGGCTCTACAAACCGATCAGGACGGCAAGCCGGTCGCAATGCTTCAGATCAACACGGACGTCACTGAACAGAAGCGCGCCGTGGAAGCTGTACGCGCCAGCGAGGCGCGGTGGCGCGCGCTGTTCGACCGCTCGGCGATGGGTATCGTCCTGTACGACCTGAGTGGCCGCATACAAGCAGTGAATCCCGCCTTTCAGAAGATCGTGGGTTACTCGGAGCAGGAACTGCGGCAGTTCTCGTTCATGGATCTCACCCACCAAGATGATCGAGACGACAGCTGGAAGATGTTCATCGACCTTGTGGGCGGACAGCGCCAGTCTGCTGATTTGGAAAAGCGTTATCACCGCAAAGACGGTGGGGCGATTTGGGCGAACATCCATCTGTCGGTGATCCCAGGGATATCCGGAGCACCCCAGTTTGTCATGAACGTGGCCGAGGACATAAGCGAGCGCAAACGCGCGGAGGAAGAAACGCGGAAGTTCGCCTCGCTGATCGAAAACAGTACGGACTTTATCGGGATAGCGTCGCTTCAGGGCGAAGCTCTTTTCGTCAATTCGACGGGGCAAACTTTGTTGGGGCTGGCGGGCCGCGAACAAGTTCATGAAACCATGATTTCCCAGTACCTCGCGGAACGGGAGTTGGCGAGATTCGAGAATGATGTGCTGCCCATCGTTTTCAGGGACGGGCGGTGGGAGGGCGAGACGTGTTTTAGACATTTCGAGACCGGCGCCACCATTCCCATGTGGCAGCACATCTTCTTTATCACCGAGGAAGCAACCGGACGCCGCCTCGCTTTGGCCACCATTTGCCGTGACATCACCGAGCGCAAGCGCTCTGAGGAAACATTGCAGGACGCACAGGTCCAGTTGGCTCATATGGCTCGCGTGACGACCATGGGAGAGCTTGCGGCGTCTATTGCTCACGAAGTCAATCAGCCGCTCGCCGCCATAGTGGCCAACGGCAATGCGTGTCTGCGATGGCTCGACCGGCTGGAGCCAGATCTGGACGAGGCGCGGAGCAACGCTCACCGCATCATCAAGGAAGCGAATCGTGCCGCCGACGTGATTGGGAGGATACGCGCCCTAATCAAGAAGGGTCCTTCCCAAACTGCAACGCTCAACATCAACGATCTGATCGAGGAAGTCCTCACGCTAACACGCCACCAGCTTGTCAAACACGGCGTTGCGCTGCGCACGGAGCTGGTTTCCGGACTCCCACTCATCACGGGTGATCCGGTCCGGCTGCAACAGGTGATCCTCAACCTGGTGATGAACGGCATTGAAGCCGCCAGCGGAACAGCGAATCGGCCACGGGAACTGCTGGTCACATCGCGAAGTGAAGCAGAAGATCAGCTTGTTGTCGCCGTCGAGGACTCCGGAGCCGGAATTGACCCTGGACACACCGACGAACTCTTCACTCCATTCTTCACGACCAAGCCGGCCGGATTGGGCATGGGACTATCGATCAGCCGTTCCATCGTCGAAGCGCACGGCGGCCGGCTATGGGCGGCTCCTAAAACGGGACTTGGCACGACCTTCCAATTCTCTCTACCGGTTCGCTGAGTCGAACCCAACATGGCGGAAACCAAACCGGTCGTATACATCGTCGACGACGATTCAGCCGTACGGGAGGCGCTCGATAGCCTCGTCCGCTCAGTCGGGTTGGCCGTTCAAACATTTTCGTCTGCGGATGATTTTCTAACTAGCAAGTGTCCCGACGTCCCCGGTTGCCTGGTGCTCGATGTGCGGCTGCCAGGGCTCAGCGGATTGGACCTGCAGCGACAGCTCAGGGAGGGCGATGTCCATATTCCCATCATCTTCATCACCGCCCACGGCGATATTCCCATGACGGTGAGAGCCATGAAGGCCGGCGCCATCGAGTTTCTGCCCAAACCCTTTCGCGATCAGGATCTGCTCGATGCCATTCAGGAGGCCGTCGAGCGCGACCGCGTGTCAAGGGAACAACGGGCCGAAGTGATTGAGTTGCGCGAGCGGCTTCGCTCACTTACGCCGCGGGAGTGTGAGGTGATGCAACACGTCGTCCAAGGCCTTTTGAATAAACAGATTGCGGCGGAGCTTGGTACGAGCGAGGTGACTGTCAAATTGCAGCGCGGCCATGTCATGCAGAAGATGAAAGCCGGATCCGTCGCCCAACTCGTTCGAATGGTTGAAAAGCTAGAGAGTGAAGCCTAGGCGAGTTTAGTAATATATACCAAAGTATTATTGAAAGCTTTACCCGCTCGCCATTTATAATTTCTCATGTATGGGTGACTTACACGTCTCAAGCAAGCGTGAGCCGACGGTCTCCCTTATTGGGGTCGTCGATGACGATAAATCGGTTCGCGATGCCCTGGATAGCCTGGTCCGTTCGGCCGGGTACCATTGTGCAGTTTTTCCTTCCGCCGAAGCTTTCCTCAATTCGGGCAGCCTGGATGCGACGGACTGCATGGTGCTCGACGTCAGAATGCCTGGTTTAAGCGGTTTGGATCTTCAGCGCAAGATTCGCTCGATGAATTACGGGACTCCTATCATCTTTGTGACCGGTCATGCAGATGATGCGGCGCGCGCCCGGGCGCTGCGGGACGGCGCCAGGGCGTTCTTGAGCAAACCTTTCAGTGAAGACGCGCTGCTGGGTGCAATTCGTTCTGCACTGCAGCCGACTATGCCATAAACGGACCGTCGTCCGGTTGAACACAGCAGTCCACCAATCGACGCTGTATCAGGTCACACGCCCATAAGCTTCAGATTAAAGGCTCTCATGAACGGCCTCTGCCGTGCGATTGGATACGCGCGGGATACCGAACCGAAAGGAGACTTTAAGATGATCAGATTCCGATTCATCATTCCGATGTGGCTCTGCGTGACGGCTCTTCTGCCGAAGGTCCAGGCCGACGAATGGGACAAGAAAACAATCTTCACCTTTAACGCGCCCGTGGAAATTCCCGGACAGGTGCTGACGCCGGGCCGCTATGTGTTCAAGCTCTTGAACAGCTCTTCGGATCGCAACATCGTACAGGTGTTCAACAAGGACCAGACTCGACTGATTGGAACCTTTCTCACCATACCCGACTACCGGATGAAACCGGCGGACAAGCCGCTGCTCACACTCGAAGAGCGCCCTGCCGGTTCGCCCGAAGCGATCAAGGCATGGTTCTACCCCGGCGATAATTACGGCAATGAGTTTGTGTACCCTAAGCAGAGAGCTGTGCAGTTGGCTAGCCAGAGCCAGCAGAACGTACCATCCATGCCGACTCAGCTCGCCTCGAACACCACCACTACAAACCCGGACCAGAACTCGCCGAAGATTGACGAGATGAAAAACGCGAAGATTTCGGCGGAGAAGCCGTCGGGAGACGAAGTCGAGGTCGCTCAAGCGTTTCTTGTTGTCGCCCCCGCGGCGCCCCCGCCCCCACCACCCGTGCCCGAACGCGTGCTGGTCGCGCTGGTTTCGAACGACCCGCTGCCAGCCAAGGAGTTGCCTGCGACTGCGAGTGAACTCCCCTTGCTCGAATTAATGGGAGCGCTCACGTTAGCGGCAGGCGTGGTGCTTCGTAAACTTAGTCGAAGCGCCCATTAAGATATTGGTGGGTCGACACGGATCGAGGGCGGACAGGCGGCAAGTGCCGAGCTTGTCCGTCCTCGCCGCGTTGCTTATGGCGGTGAGGCCGGTCGCCGACGGGCAGACAGCGGAGCCCGCGCGCATTTCAATGGAGGTCACCTGGTGGCATGTCGCAGAGATTTCCGTTACCACGCCGACGTGCTCCATTACCGTCGCGCCTCAATCTCGCAGGCGTCGAGGCGCGACAGTCATGGAGCGCGTACTAACGTTATCTCTGCGACACGCCACTGGTGGTGTGGCACTACCCACAGTCGCGTGAAAGCTTTGGAACTCGGGCGGCCCCGATGAGTGTGTTCCGGAATTTGCCATTGATTTTGACCGGAATGGGCGTGACGATTCTGGGATATTGTTTTTTCGTGCAGGCGGAGGTGCAGCTCTTTCAGTGGCGCGAAATGCAGGAAGTGCAACACGTGGCCTATGTCACTCCCGGCCTAGTTGGCCGAATCACGATCGCCCGATTGAACTTGTCCGTCGCGATTGGAGAGGGTGCCGATGACGCCGTGCTGCGGCGTGCCGTCGGCCACATCGCGGGCACAGCGCTGCCCGGACAAGGCGGCAACGTAGGCCTGGCTGGGCATCGTGACACGTTCTTCCGGCCGCTACGCAATATCCGTCTCGCTGATACGATTATTCTCACCACCGAACGTGGCGATTTTCGCTACCGCGTCGTTTCCACGAAGGTGGTCGATCCGCACGCCGTCGAAGTGCTGGGTCCTACCAGGAAAGAAATTCTGACGCTGGTCACTTGCTACCCGTTCTACTTTGTGGGCAAAGCTCCCCGCCGGTTTATCGTACGCGCAGACAGGATCCGCGGCGAACCGTAACCTAATTGCGAGCGGCCCGCAGTGCCGGCACCCTCTTATTTGCGTCGTCCGTGCCTGTACCGTCGCGCTGAAGCTTTGGCAACCCGCTTGCCACCGGCCTGAATCGAACATAATCTGTTTTTTGGCCTGGTGATCGAATCTCCATGGTTCAGAACCGGTGTCGTGCAGCTCAGGAGGCCGCGGATTGCTTTTGCGCCTCCCGCTTTGACCCATCGCCAACAGTCCTCTGGCCCTTTGGCCGAGCAAAAACGATTCCCAAGCGTCGAACCTTATAAAACAATGTCGAACGGGGAAGCCCCAGCAACGCTGCCGCGGCAGCGAGTTGACCGTTGGTCTTCTGCAGCGTTCGAAGTATGTGCGCCCGTTCCGCGTCTTGCAGGGTGACCGGCTCCGCTGGAGGGTGCTGCCACACGCGAAGCTCGTGCACCGGTGCGTGAAGCTCCGCGCCGAGAGTGAGGATCACAGCCCGCTCGATGAAGTTCTGCAATTCGCGAATGTTCCCCGGCCAGGCGTAACGCGTCATAACCTCCATTGCAGCCGTCGGGATACTCTCGATATCCCGATTCATCTGCTCCGCAAACTTTTTCGTAAAATGACGAACCAGAAGCGGAATATCTTCCACTCGCTCGCGGAGAGGAGGAACGGAAATGGGAAAGACGGCGAGGCGATAAAACAGGTCCGCTCGAAAGCGTTCCTGCTCCACCATGCGCCAGAGATCGCGATGCGTCGCCGCGATCACACGGACATCGCTGCGAATGGTTCGCGAGCTGCCCAGGCGCTCAAATTCGCGCTCCTGCAAGACGCGCAGCAATTTCGGTTGTAGCTCGGCGGGAATGTCTCCAACCTCGTCCAGAAATAGTGTCCCACCGTCCGCGCGCTCGAAGCGGCCGATTTGTTGAGTCGCCGCGCCTGTGAACGCGCCTCTTTCGTGACCAAACAACTCGCTTTCGAGCAGGCCCGCCGGGATCGCGGCACAGTTCACCTTCACAAACGGCCGATTACGGCGCGGACTGAGATTGTGAATGGTCCCGGCAACCAGTTCCTTGCCCGTCCCGGTCTCGCCTTGAATCAGTGTGGTCGAGTTAGTGGCGGCGACCATTTGGCAGTACTTGAGCACGTCGCGCAGTCCCGTGCTTTCGCCGACAATCTCGGACTCCGGGGAGCAGACCGATTCCAGCTCCAAACGATTAAAGTCGCATGTGTTTACAACAGCAGACATACTGGCGCCTTTTTAACGGAAATCTCGAGAGCCCGAGAGCTGAATGGGTGGGGCCGACGGTCTTTCGGGAACGCCGACGGTGAAATCGTCTCCACCCGCCGGTCCAAGCAACAACCAGCCGAACTGTCCCGCGATCCGCCATAACAGGACAGTAGCACCCCCCGATAAATGGCACCATCACACCTTCATCTAGGTTTGATAGTACGGGTTGGAAGTTTCATCCTCTGGGATCCGGTTCCCTGACGTTACGTCACGAGGATAGTTTTTCAGCTCCCGCGAGATCTACGATGGACAGCGCATCGCGATGCATGCTCGCGCCGAGCGCTGCGACCAGATCATCACTCATCCGCCGCGCCACCAAGGGCGTTCCGCTGGGCGGCGAAAGATCCGGCGGCAAGATTTTGATCGAGATGCGGGAAACCGCGCCGTCGGTGGAAGTGCGACCGCTGGCCGCCTACGAGAGCGTGGCGATGGGAGGTGCCAGCTGACTCCCATCGAACGAGTGCAACGTCGCTCACCAGCTTGGGGGCGCGATCAAGACGCTGCCAAGGACATGACTCGATGAGCACCACATGGTCCGAAGATGACCTGCGAAGACTTGCGGAAACGGACGACCTGCAAATTTCGCCGTTCTGCGAGAATGGAAAAGACCGATGCACGCCGACATGGATCTGGTCCATCGTGGTCGATGGCGAACTTTATGTGCGGTCATACAAAAGGCGGAAGGTGGTAACAGCCCGCGCTCAAACAGAAGGCGCGCCGGATTACCGCCGCCAAGAAAAATAGCGCGCGATTAGAATCAATAGCTTACATAACGGAGAGGTGGTTGGAAACCACATTTCCCGGGGACCCATAAATACGGTACTTCTTGTAATTCGAAACGCGGGCCGCTGACGAGTCATACCCTTTCGCCCTGGAACAGGTCGCGGCTCATAGAGGCAAACTCATATTTCGCCGGTCGCCGGTCGGCAACGGGCATCGGCCGGAACAGGGCGGATGAACAAACCTTGGGGAGTCCGGCTCGCTATCGCGGCCCGATTGCGAGTCACCCAATTTCGCTTGATTTCTGAGTAAACCCTGTCCAACCGGCGATTGACCTCTGCTGCAACCCATTCCGCCTGCTGACCCTTGTCTGTCATGCGTTTTGGCCACCGCTTCCAGCACTGTGCAGCAAGATCGAGCTTTCGCTCGTGTTCCGGACCTCGCCTTTGTTCGTTTGAGCGTCTCGCCGACGCAGCGTGGCGATGCAGCGAGCAGTAGGTTCCGTATTTGATGGGACCGCGCGGCTTGCGCTCCGTGTAGTAGTAGATCTTGCACTGCTGGCATTTAAATAGCCGGGATCGAAACGGAGTGTCGAGAAACACTCCAAACAGCAGCACCGCGGCATTCTTCGCGGCAGCGACCGGTGATTTGTAGTCGATCTCTATAGGGGGCATCTGGAGCACGGTATTACCGGACTTATCGAATGTAATGTCGGGCTTGTTCGCCCCAGCCCAGACGTTGAGAATCCACCGCAGTTCACTGTTCAGCTCACGTTCGAGCGGACTGTCGACGTCGCCCCATCTCCCTGAATTAATCCACTCGTCCGCCAAGCGGCGCAAATGAGAAACGCACGCTTCCCGCACTTCCTGATCGAGAGCGTTATCCTTGGGGCGCCAGGAGTAGTTCAGAGGGGGCGGTGCGGGGATTCGCTCAAGCTCCGTCAGTTGGGGAATGAACATGTAAGATGCGTTCAGCGCCATCAAGAACTGCCATGGCGCGTCCGGCGTGAAGCTGTAGTCCACTCGCACGTTACGCTCGCGGGCAAAAAGATGTTGTACTTAATCTTTACTAGATGTACCACAATTTTATTGTAATTGCGAGAAGGCCGTAGTTTTATGAAGTCAGGAGTTTTTGCCAATGACGTCCCGATACGCAAAAGTAAGCGAAATCGCCGAAAGGTTCAGGGTTTCCGTTGATGCGGTGTACCTCTGGATCAGGCAAGGTAAGATTCCGGCAGACTGCGTCGCCCGCATTGCCGGAACCGTTCGCGTGGATGAGGAACAGTTTGAGCGGCGCCTCCGTTCGGGTGCGCTGTGCCAGCCCCGAGGTAGGAAGCGTTGCTCTGACGGTGAGCCGACATGAACGAGATCGCCTCGTTCCGGGCTGGCACCCCGGCGTCAGGGCCGGAGGTGCGCGCAATCGACCTCCGGGGACCCGAGGGTCGGCTCATTCGGAAAATCACGGAAGTTGAGGCCGATCAAATTGTGAAAACCGGTCTCGCGTTCAGGCGTGGAAATCACGAGGTTCAGCTCCATGCTGCCGCCGTTCACCACGACGGCAATCCCCGCACATGGCTGGGTAGCCACAGGGACGGACGAATTCGACCGTCGAACTATGCTCACAACGGACGCGTGTGCGCCGCGTGGCTGGACAAGGAATCGCTCGAAAGTTCTGGAGGGTGACTCGTGAACCGAGAAATTGTTGACCCGCAGCCCATTGTTGTTGACCAGCACTTCACGGCACAATTCTATGCCGAACTTTGGCGATTGGATCCTTCAACTGTGGTTCGGATGTTTCAAGACGTGCCGGGAGTGCTCAAGCTGAGCAAGCCCTCGAACAACGGGAGACGGTCACGTGTTGAGTTGCGCATTCCGTATTCGCTCGCCATGCGGGAGTACCGGCGCCGGACGGCTCAGAGCTAATGTGGTGTCACATGCTAACACTTCAAAGACGGCACTCCGCAAAGTGCCCTGACAAAAACAAAGGACCCGATTTCCTCAAGTGCCGCGGTCGCTGCATCATCCGAGCCTGCGGGACGATCGAAAACGGCAAGAGGCCTATCGCTCAAAACCCGTGACCTCGCGCGCGCCGCGCGCAAGCTGGCGGAAATGGAAGGCCGGCTCTCCGGGAAACCGCGAAAGCCGGTCCTCGATGCGGTAAAGGCGTTCGAGGCGCATCACGACCACAATGCCGATGAGACGAAACGCAGGTACAAGCGGGTTCTGCGCTACTTCACCGACTTCTGCGCGACGATCGATCTGGTTTACGTGGACCAGATCAATCTTGAGACGTTGGATCGTTACGCGTTACCGCGCTGTAAAATGCGGTCCTGGGTTAAAGAAGTCGAGCTTCTTCGACAGCTCTTTGAGTTCTGCCGGGACCGCGAATGGACCGCCAAGAACCCTGCCAAGTGTTTAAAGGTTCCGAGGATTCTAGAAGCGAACGAAGTGCTGCCGTATACGCAAGCCCAGATTACTAAAATCATCGCCGCGTGCGATGAAATCGGCCGGAGCAGTTACGAACGGCGACGGGCACGCGCGATGGTGCTTGTGATGCGGTATGCAGGCCTTCGGATTAGCGACGTCGTGACCCTCGAGAGAGGCCACATACGGGGGAAATATCTGATGAAACGTGCGGTCAAGAATCGCCGGCTGATCCAGGTGGAACTGCCACAGGCGGTTTTGGAAGCACTTGATGTCCTGCCAGTCCCAATCGCGGCGACCCAAAATAACCAGCGATTCTTTTACAGCGATACGACCGGCCTGCGGACCCTGGTGAAAGCTGCATGCCGGACTCTCGACGCAGTTTTCAAGCGGTCTGGCGTTGTCGGCGCCCACCCGCATCGTTTTCGCCATACCCTGGCGTCCGAGCTTTTGGGCAAAGATGGGTCGCTGGAGAAGGTCGCGGGCATTCTCGGCGATAGTTCGGCTACGATTCGGCGCTACTACGCGAAGTGGACGCCGGAATATCAGGGCCTCCAGGATGACCTGATCCGAAAAATTCACGGCACAGAATTGGCACAGGCACCCGAAGCCACTACTAAGTGTTGAAATATGAATGACTTAGTAAGATGGCCAGGGACTGAATCGAACCGCCGACGCCAGCCTTTTCGGGGCTGTCAGATCAACAGCCACATATAGGCCCAATTTTAGGCCCAATTTCACACCCTCTCGCTGACACTGAATTTGCTTACGGGCGCAGTCGCCTCGCCTTTTCGCCGATTCAGAAGACCGTAACGTTATACCGATTGGTTCGCGCTCGAAATCTGAATCTCCCGCGAATCACGCTCCATCCCATAACAGCGCGGCCACGGCCGGCGCGTAGACAGAATCTAAAATCCACAAGGAGCATCCACGTGCCGCTTCCATCCGACCAAAGGATCATCCAGCTCGCCAACGACTTGCTAGCGCAATTCGAAACGATGTTCGGCCCACAACCCGGGTTCCGCGCTGTTCATGCCAAGGGCATCATGCTGAGTGGCGAATTCACGCCCTCGCGAGAAGCCGCTTCTCTGTCCCGGGCTCCGCATGTCTACCGCAACTCTACTCCTGTGACCGTCCGTTTCTCTGACGGAACTGGTCTTCCTTCGATCCCGGATAATTCTCCCGACGCGAATCCGCACGGGCTCGCGATCCGTTTCCATCTCGCCGAGCATCTTCACACCGACATCGTGAGCCACTCGACCGACGGGTTTCCCACCAGGACCGGCCAGGAGTTCCTCGATCTTCTTCGCGCCGCGGCGAGCGGTGATCCTTCGGCGTTTCTCGCCTCGCATCCAGCGGCGCTGGCCTTTGTCCAGACTCCCAAGCCGAGCCCGGCCAGCTTCGCGACGGAAGCCTACTTCGGCGTGACCGCCTTCCGATTCATAAACAAAAGCGGCGAAGCCCGCTATGGCCGGTATCGGATTGTGCCTGAAGCGGGTATCGAGCACCTTGACGACGTAGCCGCCAAAGCCAGACACGCCAACTACCTGATTGACGAGATCACCCGCCGTATCGCCGCGGGACCCGCCCGCTTCCGTATCCAGGTACAGATCGCAGGCGATGGCGACGTCGTTGATGACGCGACAAAGCATTGGCCCGCCGATCGGCAGCTCATTGATTTTGGCGCCATCGCCCTGACCGCGAAAGCCCCGGATGACGAATCGTATCGCCGGATCATCTTCGATCCGATTCCTCGCGTGGAAGGAATCGAACCCTCCGACGATCCGCTGCTCGAATTGCGCGCCGCCATCTATCTACTCAGCGGTCGCCGTCGCCGCCAGGCTGCCCCAGCGCAAGTGCCGGCTCCGCAAACGGTTTGAAAAAAGTCGCCTTGGGAACGTGAAGACAACTTCAAACTCGTTATACGGGCCCCTTTTCGCGGCGGTGAGGCTTTCGTGTGAGCTATTCGGGAGTCAGACGCTTCGACGCCGCGTGGACCATGGGGGTGATAGAAGAAACGGAGACTTGACGAGTCGTACATTCCGATCCCGCCAAAGCATTTAGTTTCTTGTCAAATTGGAGGCTCAAGATGAACGATCAACAAAAGAAGGAGCAGTATTCTGGAGATCAAGAGATCCGTGCTGCACTGGATCAGCATTGGGCGGCGTCGGACGCCAACGATTTTGAAACGGAGCATCGCATCTATCGCGAGGACGCGGTACTGGAATACCCGCAGTCGGGCGAGCGAACCCGCGGTCGACACAACATACAGAACCAACGCGCTAGCCAGCCGAGCGAAAAGCGGTTTGCCGTCCGGCGAATCATTGGCGGCGGTGATCTTTGGGTCACAGAATTGGTCATAACATATGACGGCAAGCCGTCCTACACCGTGAGCATCATGGAGTTCAGGGGCGACAAGGTTGCGCGGGAAACACAGTACTTTGCGGATCCATTCGTGGCTCCCGCATCGCGCGCCCAATGGGTCGAACGGATGGACACATAATCTCGAAGGCACGAAAATTCGCTAACGAGACCGCCATATGCGGTTTGCGGCATAATTGTCCAGAATGGAGATCACCGCCAGAGCGGCGCTAAAGCCCTGATTAACGCGGTTACCAGAGAAATCGAGCCGTGTGATAGGAGGGACGGGAGATGGATTGGAAACGGTTGGTCCAGTTTGGGCTGCTCGGTAGCGGTGATTTGGAACAATATGCCATCCTGCTGGTACGCGTTTCGCTAGGGCTGTTCTTCGCGATCTCCGGGGCAAACAAACTGTTTGTCGCAGGCAGCACGAAAACGATTTACGACACACTCGTCAAGGCCAAAGTTCCGTTTCCCCACCAGATGGCTTATTTCGTGTCGGGTGTCGAGTTCGCCTGCGGATCCTTGCTGACCGTCGGGCTTCTTTCGAGCCCGGCCTGTGTTGCCCTATTGATCGATATGATTGTCGCCATCCTGACCACCACGCTTTCCTCCATGCCTAAAGGACTTTCGCCTCTTAACTGGCTCGACGATTTCCTCTACCTTCCAGAAGTTCTGTACGTGCTCTTCTTTCTCTGGCTGATCTGCTCCGGTCCGGGAAAGCTCAGTATGGATTACTGGCTCGCCAGCAAGTTACTGAGGTGAATCGATCGACGAAGCGGCTTTTTGGTAGATTCGCTACTCGGAATGCACACACGTCTATTTTGGCGGCTGTTTGGGATTAGCGGGATCGCGAAATCGAGAAGCGGGAGAATCCGAAGGTTTCACTTGGCGTTGTCGACCAGCCAGCGAAACTTCCGAGTGCGATCGGGCGAAGAAAAAGTATCCGGCGTTCCGAGGTTCCCGATGTTATCCTTCCGAAGTAACGGCCATCCGAAAACTTCATGAATTCAAGACAAGACCTGTTGATCGAAACCGCCGGGCGTGCGGCGCGCTACGTCGCCGCCATCGATCAACGGCGCGTTGCTCCCACGCCTGCTGATATCGCGCGGCTGGATGGGCTCGGCGGCGAGTTGAATCACGATGGGTGCGACGCCAGTGAAGTGATCGCGCTACTCGATAGCTTGGGGTCGCCCGCGACCGTTGCCTCGACCGGACCGCGGTACTTCGGATTCGTCACCGGCGGTTCACTGCCCGTTGCAATGGCCGCGAACTGGCTGGCCGGCGCTTGGGACCAAAATGCCGCTCTGTTCGTGCAGTCGCCGGTCGGTTCGCAACTCGAAGAGATCGCCAGCAAATGGCTGCTCGATGTGCTCGCCCTTCCGAAATCCTGCGGCGTCGGGTTTGTCACCGGCGCGACGATGGCGAATTTCACGGCCTTAGCCGCGGCCAGGCATGCGCTGCTGGCGCGCGCGGGATGGGATGTCGAAGCGCGTGGATTATTCGGTGCGCCGGAGATCCGAATAGTGGTTGGGGCGCAGGTCCACGCATCGATGCTCAAGGCCTTGTCGATGCTCGGATTCGGGCGCGCTCGCGTCATTACGGTTCCGGCGGACGACCAGGGGCGCATGGTCGCCAACGCCGTGCCCGCTCTCGACGAAAGGACGTTGATCGCGATCCAGGCGGGCAACGTGAACACAGGCGCGTTCGATCCGGCGACCGCAATATGCGCGAAGGCGAAGCGGGACGGCGCCTGGGTGCACGTGGACGGTGCCTTCGGATTGTGGGCCGCCGCTACGTCCGATCGCGCGCACTTGCTGAACGGGGTCGCCGAAGCCGATTCGTGGGCTACGGATTGCCACAAATGGCTGAACGTCCCGTACGACTCGGGGCTTGCGATCGTGCGCGATCCCGAGCATCTGCGCGCGGCGATGACGGTTCGAGCAGCGTATCTTCAGATGGGTGAGCATCGCGAGCCGTGGCAATACACTCCGGAGGCTTCGCGCCGGGCGCGCGGAGTAGAAGTGTGGGCCGCGCTGCGGTCGCTCGGCCGTCGCGGGTTGGCGGAGATGATTGAGCGGAACTGCCGCCTGGCTTCGCGATTCGCGGAGGGATTTCGCCGCGCCGGGTTCGAAGTCCTGAACGACGTGGTGTTAAACCAGGTGATGATTTCCCTCGGCGACTCGGAGAAAACGCGCCGGGTGATCTCTGAGATACAAGGCGAGGGCACCTGCTGGTGTGGCAGCACCGAATGGCACGGAAAAGCAGCGATGCGCATCAGCGTGTCGTCATGGGCGACTACGGAAGACGACGTTGACCGGAGCCTTGCCGCGATTCTGAGGATCGCCGGATGACGGTCGTCGTTCGGGATTACGATCCGCAATGGGTGCGCGATTTCGAGAAGTTGCGTGAGCGAATCTGGCCGGTGATCGAAGACTTCGCGGTCGCCATAGAGCACGTTGGCAGCACGTCGGTGCCGGGCCTCGCCGCGAAACCTATTATTGATCTCGATGTGATCGTGCGATCTGACGAAGGCGTTCTGCTGGCGATCGAACGGCTAACTGCGATTGACTATGCCTATAGAGGGAATCTGGGCATCGCGGGTCGGGAAGCCTTTCGCGCCGCTGTGAATGACCCCGCGCACAATCTCTACGTCTGCCGCAGCGATAGCGCCGCCCTGCACGACCATCTTGTCTTTCGCGACTATCTGCGCGCGCACCCGAAAACTGCGCAGATCTATGGCGTACTCAAGCGGGACCTTGCGCGGCAATATTCGGACGATGTCGATCGGTATGCCCAATCCAAGACAGATTTCATCACCGGCGTTCTGGAAGCCGCCGGCGTCGCTCGTTCGCGCATCGATCACATTCGGCGCGAAAACGGACTTTGATTCAAAGGCCAGCTTCATAAAGGTGCTTTATGAAAACGCCAATGTGGTTCAGACGCGGCGCGCAGCTGGCAGGTACACGGCTAACTGCTGCGGCGCGACCGTGTAGCTTTACCGGCTCGCTGGCGGCACGATGCCTTTCATTCGCGTATACACGACCATCTGCCCGTAGTGATCCATGACGTGCGACACGTTCGTGATGGCCAATGCTCCGCGTTGGGTCTCTCCACTCCCGAACGGGGACTTCACCATTCCTGTCAAATTCTGTGCTGTCAGCGAGTTCATTGCCCGGTGCGCGTAAGCAAACGCACCATTCAGATATTTCACGACATCGGCTTTGCTCGTGATTTCTGCTGGGCCGCTTTCGTTCGTTCCCGCAGCTGCGGGAGGCTTCTCGCCCAGGATGCCCGCGGAGACCAGATAGAGCACCGCACCGACGTGCATAGCTTGATCGCGGAAAGTCCGAACGCCGTTGAAGGCGCCGCCCGTGGGCGCAAAGGTCATTTGATCTGCCGGCATCGCCTCCACCAGAGGAACCATTTCTTTTTCGACGCCGGCGAGCTGCTGATCGAACACTTTTCCGGTATCGTCAGCCGCGCAGAGCCCGGCAGCAGCGATCGCCACTACAATTAATCGAATCTTATTCATTCTCAGCAATTATACCGTCTCCTAATCGCTCGCCTGACGGACGTGTCAGAATACGGCAATGCGGACTTCGCTGATCCTTCTGCTCGCATTGACTCTTCGTGCCGACCCGGTTTCGCTCGCCTACTTGGGCACCGCCGGTTGGCAGATCACGAACGGGAAAATCGTCATTCTCATCGATCCGTATCTGACGCGGGTGAAATCTCGTTCTCCGAACGATGATGTCTCGCCCGACGACCCCAGGCCCTTGGTGACCCGGGATTCGATCGTCGAATCGGACACCGCGTCGATCGACGCCCACATCAAGAAGGCCGATTTCATCTTTCTCACGCACACTCACTCCGACCACTCGCTTGATATGCCGTACATCGCGCGGAAAACCGGCGCTCGGGTGGTTGGCACCGAAAGCACCGCGAACGTTGCACGTGCGTATGATGTGCCCGAGCGTCAGATCCAAGTTGTGAAGGGGGGAGAAGATCTCAATTTCGAAGGGTTTTCGGTCCGCGTGATTCGTAGCGTTCACGGCATTTTCCGCAAGCCGATGCCGGGACTGGCACCCGTATCGCCGCCCGTCGTGCCCGCCGGCGTGAAGGCGCCGCTCCGGCTCGGGCAGTACGCGGAGGGAGGGACGCTGGCGTATTTGATCGAGATCGACCGCCATCGCATTCTGGTGTTTGGCTCAATGAACTACATCGAAAGTGAGTTAGTCGGCTTGCATCCGGATGTGGCCTTGATTGGGGCGATGCCCGAGCGGAATAACATCGAGGATTACACGCCGCGACTGATGCGTGTACTGGGCAATCCGCCGCTGGTACTTCCGACGCACTGGGATCGATTCAACGTTCCCTATACTTTCTCGCAGGAGCCAGCCGTACGCAGGCTCCAGTCGTTCATCGACGAGGTGAAATCCGCATCGCCGAGCACCAGGGTGATCGTGCCGGAATACTTCAAACCGATAGCGTTGGAATAAGGGCAGGCCTCGAGTGAATTGTCGGGCTTTACTGGCCCGACGTAACACCCGCTGCAGCCCACCTCGAAACCGCACAGGTCGATGCCGAACTCAAACGAGATCTTGCGAGGCATTTCCCGGTCACGCGATGCTTTCGAAATCAACGGAATTGAACTTTACGATGGCAGAACAAGATCTTGAACCCATGTTGCCCTTCTTGGGAGCGGGCAGAGCCTGCTCCAAGAGATCGAGTCGCGCGCGCAGCGTTGGCATCGAACGGCTGGAGTTTCGCAGGATGCCGGTTACCGCTTTAACAAACGTCTCGCGGCTGACGTCGCGCAGCATCACCAGGACGATGCGCTTGGCCTCGTCGGTAGTAATCGCTGACCGGGCATCCGCGGTCGGCTTTTCGAGGTAGAGTCCCGCGACGTAGACCTTGAAGAAAACTTTCCCCTTGGCCACGCCCATACCATTTAACTGGAGTTCCCGGCCTGCCACGCCGACCATTCGTGGCATTTGACGGCCCGACGCCTCGCGCACGTGGTCCGCTGCTACGCTCAGCGCAACGGCGCAGCAGAAGGCTGTCGGCGCAATGAGACTTCGCCCTTTCATCGGTCGAATCTTCGGAAGAACCTCTGGACCGATCTGTTGCGATTCCCCATTTGTGACCGTGACAATCCATCACCGTTACGCCTCCGCGGATTCGTTAGAAACGACGGCCATGAATCTCGCGTCGTCCGAAAATTAAGAGCCAGGTGAGGCGCACCTCAAACCGGCACAATTCTTTCGGTCGTCGCGATGGCATACGTTTCCCCGGCGTCGTTCACCAGCTCAGAGGCTATGAGAGATACCTCTATGGTTCGTCCGTCTTTCGCGATCCGTTGTGTTCGCTGCGGCTCCAGAACGCCGGCTCGGCATTGTTCCCGGAAGGCGGCCAACGCCTGTTCCCGATCAGCTTCCGGCATCAGGTCTCGAATATTCATCGCCAGCATCTTGACTTGCTTTGAACTGGCTGCTTCGTCTAGTGAACTCTCTGCTTCTGCCATAAATCCCCTCAATGCCATTTGGCCCTACTTCCTCCCTACGGTTGAGATTGAAGAAGAACAGCACGAAGCGAATACTCTTCATTCAGAGGCTGACCCGTCGCGACCGATCTTTGGGCGGCTTTGCCTGATCGCAGCGGACGGAGGGCGAGCCGGCGGCGTACCGCCCCCGGGGCGCGTAAGAGCCCTTCAGAATCAATGCTAAAGCGCAGCGTGGTGACGTCAGCGTGTTCACGGCGGTACAAGAGCAACTGGGCCTCAAGCTCCAATCGCAGAAGGCGCTCATCGAAATTTTGGTCGTGGATCGGCTGAACAAGCCCACCGCGAATTAACAGGCCGATCCGAGCGTCGCGGGCAGTCCAATTCGAAACTGATGTCGCGCATTAACGTCTGTTTTTGTCGAACGTTTTTTCGCGGTAACATTCCGAATTGCCCAACCCGTGCTGGACCGGCTTCGGTCAGCCGGTTATGCGGTCACGGCAGACGGCCCCACAGGGAGCTTGCCGTTCCCTCTCTCAATTGCGGCGGCCAACTCGCGGAGGAGTGCGGCGCTGTCGCCACGATAGGCGCTCCCGTGTTGACAAGCGAGCATCGAAGGACGGAGACTCGCCAAGCGCTCTAAAATAGCTGATGTGCTGGTCGCGTGCGCGTAATAGTCCATCATGCCGCGCATTCCTTCGCTGGCAGTGAGCACCTCCGATTCGGTCACGGGCGGCATGTTCGCGCCGGGTTGCGTGAACAGATCTCCGCAGAGTAACGTCTCGGTGGATAGATCGAACAGAATGCCGCAATCCCAGCCGTGCGGAACGTGTGGCGTGTAGAGCCACTTCATCCGGCGGCTGCCGATGGAAAACTCCTCGCCATCCCCGAACCCGCGGGCGGGCCGGACCGCAAAATCAGTGATTGATGTCAGCACGCCGATTTCGGCGCCAAACGGCGTCGCTGCAGGTGCCGCCGTCAAGAACTCGTTCAGCGCTCCAAATTCGTCGCCTTCAAAGTGTGATCCACCGATCCAGCGCAGCTTCTCGACGGGAATCACTTTCCTAATGGCTTCCAGTGTGGTTGGGAACATCTTCCGCCACCCCGTGTGAAATAGCAGCGGCTCGTCG
>Ga0335073_10001165_pt1 | contig 34953 bp, 30 predicted proteins | sample Lox_Sample_22_FD_207093 | JGI IMG/M metagenome (GOLD analysis project Ga0335073, IMG submission 207093) | Soil microbial communities from Loxahatchee National Wildlife Refuge, Florida, United States - Lox_Sample_2.2 | ecosystem: Environmental > Terrestrial > Soil > Wetlands | place: USA... | reverse complement strand
ATGATTTAGAGCTGAGTCGCGTCATCTCGCGATTCCCGAAATGGGAAAGGCTCGTCCGCAAAGCAAAAGACCCGAGCACATGGCTCGGGTCTTTTTTGTTCCTAATTCAAGTATAGCGGTTTGGGGGAAATTCCCGGCCAGGAAAAGCAGAGGCACAGGGATCAGGGCGCAGGGATCAGCTGGTCATTGCTGACCGGTGTAAGCCTGTCAATGCCAGCGTAGGGTTATGTCGTAGATTTCGTCGGTGCCGATGTCGCGGGTAAGGAGAGGGTCGCCGTCGGGGGTGACGCCAATCCAGGACTGAGTAATCTCATCCTCGATGCGACGAAGTCTCTTAGACTCGTGATTTCCTCCACTGTATGGTCAGAGAAACGAACACGCATGATCTTCGGGTCGACTAGTCCTGTTGTGTAGTAGAGATATTGGCCGTCCAAAGATGGCATCCAGTGATCGTAGCGAGCGTCAACAAGGTGGGACCACTTCCTAGTCGTAAAGTCATAGGTCAGGAACTGCCATTTAGCACTAGGGCCACAATCTGGGGCTACTAGCAGGTTTTGTGAAGCCCACCATACCCCCCCTCTTGCAATTGGGTCAGCGATGACACTAATTTTTCCGGTTCGCAAGTCGACGGTTTCGAGGGCTTGTAATGCTCCCCAATTTTTGATTTTGGGAGGAGAGGCGACATTCGCTACCACTGAATTTCCGTCCGGCGACCAGTTCGCACCGAATAGAGCGTTTTCGACAATCTTCCTTGGAACGCCGCCGTAGATGGAGATAACATAGGCAGCTCGATTGCCATTTGCATCCAGCGACCCGTAGACCACTCTGGTTCCATCCGGCGAAATTCGTGGGTAGTACACATATGCAGGCGGATAGGTCAACTGCATTCGGTCGCTTCCGTCTATACGGCTCCGCCAGAGAGAGTGGTCGGGATAGGACGCATACGCAACCCATTTCCCGTCGTTGGAGACGGTTGCGTCGGCTGCTGAAATTCCGTTGAGGAAAGGTACAAACTGTCGAGAGTTGCGATCGTATCGAACTAACTCGCCTCTCTGCTTCCGGCCGATGACATACAGATGCTTTCCGTCTGCACTCGGAAACGGAAGCTCGTACGAGAGCGGTCCATTGGTCAGGCGTATTGCAGACGCGTTCCCTGCGAACGATCTTCCGGTCTCCGGACGAACCCAGAGATCGGAGCGTCCCTACCGCTTGCTCTCGAAAACATAATATTTTCCGTCAGCTGTCCACCGCCCGCGTCCAGCGTCGAAACGGTTCTGCGAGTCTTTCAGCGTGGGGTGAGGATTGCTGCCATCCGAGTTGATCTCCCATATCTCCCGGGTGAGCAGATCCCGCGAGAGTGATACCCGGATCTTCTTTCCGTCTGGAGATGTGACCGGGTTATCGACCGGCTTGGGAAAGCTGAAGAGCTTACGAGGATCGGAGCCGTCTCCCTTGGCTAGATAAAGATCTCCACGCTGGACAAAGGCAATATCGCCATTGGAGGAGAGTGTGGCATCGGTGCCCGTAAGGTCCGCCAATTTATGTGGCTCACCGGCAGGGAGCGGCAACAACCAGAGCGCTGGATTGGGGAATTCGCTCCCGAGTAACAGCAGACGCGACGGATCCGCCCCATATGCCGCGAGATATGGTCCCGGAATACTCTGTGGAACCAACCCCGATTCGCCCCCCGTTGTGGCCACCTGCGCGAGCACCTGGGTTCCATCCCGTATTTCATTGAAGTAAATCCGAGAACCATCTGAGATAACCGCGGTGAGCAGCTTTGGGTAGCCATCGTCGGTGATTTGCGAGATACCTTCGACTACTGGGACGGCGGGGCTTGATAGCCAGAGGACTCCGAGAAGCGCCGCTGTTGCGCCGACGACGCCTGCGATTAGCCAGTAGAGGCGGCGCTTCCAACGCTTTGTCGGGGTGGCGGGTAGTTCGAATTTCGAGGGTTGTTCAGCGGGCGATTCTGCCCTCTGTTCGTGAGCGCGCGCGGGAACGTGCCCATTCTCCGAGACCTCCACACTGCACAGGAACCGATAGCCGACGGTGGGGATGGTGGCGATGAAGCGGGGCTCGCGGATGTCGTCTCCGAGGAGGCGGCGCAGGGTGGCGACACTGCGGGTGAGAGAGCTTTCGGAGACAGAGGTATCGCTCCAGACTGCGTCGAGGAGCTCGTCTTTGGTGACAACGCGTCCGGGATGGTGAAGCAGGAGTTGCAGGACCTTGAAGACCTTCGGCTCGAGGGGCAGGGGTTCTCCTGCCTTGATGACGGAGAAGTTGCTCTCGTCAACCTCTATGTCGGCAAACCGAAAGATGCAGCTGTAATGCTCCATCGGGTTCCCCGGGAAATCTTCATCCGCTCCGAGGGATAAGAGAGGGAAACCGTAAAGACCTCGCCGAGCCGTGAGCGGAGAGTTCACCCAGCCAACCAGGCTGAGGTGATCTCCCGTGAGAACTATGAGATGGCTCGCGTCCGCGAGTCTCGCCGTCGTCGTGTTTCCGGCCTTATACGCCGAACCTCACTGCCCCGGAAATGCAGTCAGTATACGCCCGCGTTTTACCAGCCGGTCATTAATTGCTGTCCCGGTAATGCTCGATAACACCGGCCCCTATGACTTTGTCATCGATACCGGGGCGCAGATCACGACCATCGATCCGCGGTTGGCGGCGGAGCTGCATCCGAAGCCGCTGGGCGCGACGCACGTGGCCGGGGTGGGCACCTACTCCCGGGCGGCATACGCGCAACTGGAGTCAATGCGGGTCGGGACGTATGCGGTAAGAGATCCGCCAGTTGTGATTCAGGACCTCAGCCAGGTGCAGCCAGACTCGCGCATCCGGGGGATTGTGGGCGAGAACTTTCTCGAGCATTTTGATCTGCTGATCGACTACGAGCACCGGCTTCTATGCCTGGATGAAACCAAGCAACTGCAGGGGGCAGTCAAGGGGGAGCGGGTCGCGCTTGCGCCGCCTCGTAATGCAGAACGGTATAACGCGTTTACGGTGCCGATGGTTGTTTCGGTTCGAGTCTCGGGGATTTCGGACGGAACGCTGTTGCTGGAACTAGATTCCGGTATGAATGTGCCGCTTCTTTTTGAGTCCGGCAAATGGTTGCCGCGTGCTCAAACTATCGGGGCCGCTCATGGAGCTCGTGAAGCCGATGATGTGGCGCAGGCTTTTGCCCTTCTAATGCCGCAGGATATGTGGGTGGGCGCGCGTTTCTTTCGACACGTCTCTTTTGTGACTCCGGTGGCTGCGGGAAGAGAGATTCCCGTGAAGCCGGATGTGGATGGCGTGCTGCCGACTGCGCTGTTCCGGACGGTGTTCCTCAGCTATGCAGACCGGTTTGCGGTTCTGGAGCCGAGGTGAGTATTCGGGCGGCCAGTCCGGTCGGGGGGAGAGTTTAGATTTTCACCTATTGCGACCAGGGCGGGACGATGCCGGTCATGCGGGCGTAGGCCACGAGTTGTCCCATGTGTTCGTTGTCGTGGATGATGATGCGCAGGTAGACGCCGTCGACGGTGGCGTCGCGGTCCTCGACGTGGACTTTGCGGGCGAGATCCTGTGGTGTCTCGGCGAGATGAGCCTGCCTGACCGCTTCGAGCGAGCGCTTGAGCCACTGGATCACCTCGGCCTTCGAGGTCACGGATTTCTCCATTCCCTGTTTGTAGTCGGAGGGCATTTTGGGGCCGGTCTGACTGAGGAGCCAGAAGTTCGCGATGGCAATGTGCATGTAGACTTCGCTGGTGGAGCGGACGCCGGGCGCAGGACGCCAGGCGAATTTTTCGGGCGGAGTGGCCTCGGCCAGCGCGACCAGCTGCTGCGAGACGTGCTTCCACTCGCCGTCGTAGCCTTCGAGGATTCCCTCGGGCAGTCCCTGAGCGCGCACCAGAGGCGCGGCGAAGAAGACCAGTAACAGTGCGATTGTCAGACGTTTCCTCACAGTTGATTCCTCTCGATCTGAAAGGGTAACCCAAACTCCGGCGGGGTGCCCTGTCCCAAGTGCGGCGTGGCTTAAAAGGCTCACGTGAGCCGCGCGCAGGTGGGCAGGATATATCGAATCAAGACATGGAGCGGCCGTGACTATTTTCGGCGGGACGATAAGATGCTTATACGATGACCTTAACGCTTTGCCGGATCCTCGCAGCGGCCTCGTTCCTATTATCCGTTGGCGTCATGGCACAGGAGTCCAAGACTGACTCGCTGCCGGATGCGCCCTCTCAAACCCAGCAACAGACGCAAACCGAACAGTCCGCTCAGACGCAACAGCCGGCGCCGACGCAACCGAGGGCCAATCCGATTCAGGGCGGCGTGGAGATTTTCAACCTGTTGCAACGGAAATCGCTAATGTTTCCCGACCTGGCTACCACGCAGGGCCCGTTGAGCAGCTGGGACAAATTCAAGCTGGCTGCCAATAACACGGTTGCATTTTCGACAGTCGGCGGCGTCCTGATCGGCGCGGGATTCAGCCAGGCGATCAATAGTCCCTCCGGATATCACCAGGGCTGGGAAGGATATGGGAAGCGTGTGGGGGCCGATATGGCGCGTTCCGCATCGGCCAACCTCTTCGGGACGTTTGTATTGGGGTCTGCCCTGCATCAGGATCCGCGCTTCTATGTGAAGAAGAATTTGTCATTCAAGCAAGCCGTCGAGTATTCAGCGATCAGGGTGTTCATTACTCGCAGCGACTCCGGAGAGCGGGTCGTTAACTATTCCGGCCTTATCGGTCCGCTGATGGCTGAAGGGCTCGCGAACGTCTATTATCCCGACGAAAACCGCACGGTGGGAAGCACCTTTACTCGCTACGCGTCCGACATGGGGTGGAGGTTTGCCGGGAATCTGCTGCGCCAGTACTGGCCGAGCATCAACAAAAAGCTCCTCTCGCCGAAGAATCCCTGATTATTGTGGCGAGGGCCGGGATTACACCGCGCTGCTGATCATAGGCCTGCTGAACGCGGCTTGGGAAACGCGAGTGGGCTGGTTTGTGATTGGGCACGCAGTGGGCGACGCTGAGCCACTCAAGCCAACACAGGGCTTGAGTGGCGCACCCGAGGTCAGATTTTTAACCCCAAAGGCAGCCGTTCCGCCGGAGCGGATCGAGCGATCACGCCGCCGGGAGTCAACTCTGGCGGGCTGGGATCATCACGTCCTGCTCGAGGGTGAAATCGAGAATTGTTTCGCTGGGTATCTTGACCTGGTCTCCGCCGGTGATGATTTCCGACGCTGCGCCAGCGCCGGCTCCGGCGCCTGCACCGATTGCCGCTCCCTGGCCGCCGTCGGCTACTGCGCCAATGATCGCGCCCAGGGCCGCTCCGCCGACGGTTCGCTTCGCAGTGCTCGCGCCGCGTGACTTGCCGTTCACTTCGTATTCTCCGGTTACAACGGGCACCATCTTGCCATTCACGACGATCCCGGTCAGCTCCAGCCGCAGTTGCGATCTGCCGGCGAAGGTTCCTGACTCCCGGGCTTGCGTAAGCCGGCCATAGACGAGGGCGTCTTTCGCCACCACTAAGGTGTCGTTCACGATCAGCGGTTCTGCAAGCGAAGCCTGAAAGCGGTCACCCACAACGTTATAAGCGGAATCGATGCCGTCGATGGTGCGCACCGTAATCCGCGTTCCGGCGGCAATGGTGAGATTGGCCGGCTTGGCCTCGACATGCGCTACGGTGCCGGGATCGTCGGGAAGCGAAGCCGAACTGGCGGCGGGCGGCGTGTCAGTATTTGTGCCTGGGTTTGGGTCTGGGTTTGGAGTTGCTGGTGGGGTGGCCCCTTCGGAATCGAACTTGAGCGAGTCAATGTCGGCGACTTTATATTTCTGTACTGTTGAGCCGACCTGGAAGCTGATTTCATTCGCAGTGCCGCCCAAGAAACGGCCCTTAATCAGGCTGCCGTTTTTCAGCTCCAAGGTATCGGCCCAGGCAATTGACGCCGCCAGAGTCAGTGCCACCGCGAATCCGCATTTGAGCCTGGGCTTTGTCATGTCTGCACCTGAGATGTCCGGCTGTACCTGGCTGATCTATGAAAATTGCGTGGCCGCCATTGGGCTGAAGCCTGGCCAAGCTTAACGCTTTCTTCAGTGAGGTTTGAAGGTTTTTCCGGTTTCGATCAGCGTTTTGAGCCGGGAAAGGATGCGCGGCCAGCCATCTGCGCATGATGCATAGGTTTGCTGATCGTCCGGGTCCCAGTGATCGTGAGTGACGGCGACTTTCGTGGCCTCGGACTCAGGAGTGAGTTCTACGGTGACGTGCGAGGTCTTTTGCGACTGGCCCATGGCGAAGGTATACCGGAGGAGTTTCGGCGGCCTGGCTTCCAGGATTTCGCCATGAACATAGGTCACGAGCTTGCCGTCTTTCCCGGGGCCCACATAGTTCATGGGGCCGCCGGGGCGGAGCTCAATATGAAGTTCGGCGCCCATGAAGATGATGCGATTCAATTCTGGAGAGACAAATCCTTCCCAGACTTTTTCGGGTGTCGCTGCGAAGTAGAAGACATAACGTAACGGAGCGGGTTCGTTCATTTCATCCATGAGCTTTCCTCCCGAAGGCGGCCACACTGCGCACAGAACCGGCACAGCGGCTCACAGTCAGGTATACAACTGTTTTTGAAAATCTGAGTGTCGCGGCCGGCTACTTCAAAAGATGACCTCCATGCGCGCGCCGAGCAGGGTGGTGACATACGCCCTGGGCGCGTACATCGGGTGAATCGAGACTTCGAGGTCGGGGCCGATGCGCACGCTTTGCGTGAGGCGCAGACGATAGAAGGTCTCGAATATGCTTTCGTGGTGCTTACCAGGCGGGTTCGGCTGACTGTAGTTGAAGGCAGCGCCGAACATGTCTCCGGTGCGTCCGAAGGGACGAACGCGAGCCAGGCCGAGTCCGTAGATATCTTTAATGGCCGTTCCCTTGGTGGTCCCGAAGGCGAATCTTCCGAATGGCGTCCAGCCATTGGACAATTCATGATCGAATTCAAAGCCGCCGCCATATCCACTGCCGTTGTTCTTCGTATCGTCTCGCCAGAAGCCACCACGGTAAAGCCGGTATTCTTCACCAAGCGTGCCGGAGGACCAGCCCAGCTCAACGCCTTCCGCGTATTTTCGATCGACGAGAGTTTCGATATTTCTCTGTTGTGCGCCCTCCGTGTCGACGGCTACAGCGTGCACAAAGAAATGCCGGGTGGCCTGAAATTCAACCGCCGCGCCAGCGGCGTATGTCCCATCCGAGGCGACCGCATCGTTGCCATCGTTGGCGCCATTTAAAAACTGGGTGCGCTCGTCGTTATTGAACATGCTGAGAGTTACATATTCGTTGGGATGGATCTTGCCCACATAAAACGAAAGCCGCTTGTAAAGGAAATCCTGCCGCCAGTAGAGGATGTTCAGAGTGATGGGCTCCTGCGGGCCGCCACCCTGAAGGCAGTTGAGGTAGAGTCCTGAGCCGAGCTGGTCACTAAGGTTGAACTGCTGGCTTACGCCAATGTTGGTTCCGGAACGAACCAGCAGGCTGATGGATCCGGCAGTGCTGCCATGTTCGTAGGCGTTCCAGGCACCGGTGAAATCGAAGCGTCCGCTGAACTGGTTGTGACGTGGAACTCCGTCCGGCGTAGTGGTGGCGTACTGGTTGAGAAACGTGTACGTGGCTCCGAACTTCAAGCGGAGGGATTGGGCGCCTTTATCGGAAAGCCTGTCGAGGGGGCGCATGATGGGAGCCAGCGGGTCGGGCTGAATGAGCGGATCTGCAGGAATCTTCGACAATGCGACGGAGTCGACGTCGAGCTCCTGGATGAGCTCGTCGGGGGCTTTCCTCACAGGAGGGGGCGGGGTTTGATCCGGCCGGGTGGGTGGAGCGGAGGGTGCAGGATTCGTGCCGCTGCTCTGCGCGGGGGCTGAGAGGCCTGATGCCAGCAATATCGAGAGCAAGACGGCCTTCAACTTTGCGCCTCCTTACGCTTCGGTGATTATGAGAACACACTTCTCAACACAGTGAACCCAGTGGGGTTATCAAACCCTTACACCGGCTTCCTATCACGGCTTCTTTATGGTCAGAGCCAGCGAGGGCGGCTGGGGGTACAAAGCCCTGTTGATTACCCTCCTGCTGGTGACGGCGTGGGAGAACAGAGCGAGAAAACTCTTCTGATCCTTGAGTTCAGAGGGCAGAGGTCAGGACTGAGTGACCGCCGCGCCTACCTTGGGCGACCGCCAGCCGGAAATGGGAACAAATGATTACTCTGCAAGGCCTTGCATGCGCAATTTCCTTTGGCTGAAAGCCTGCCTCGGGCATAGGCTCTTAAAAAGCGCAAACTTTTGTGCTTTTAAAGGAGATTTCATGAAAAACCTCGCTCGTGCCGTTGTCTTCGCTTCCCTCGTCTCGATGTCCGCCTCAGCATTCGCCGGCGTTTCCGGCACAAACCCACGTCCCCCGGCGGGATCGATTCATACGAGTGACGTGGTCACCGTTGTACTGACCGTCCTGGGATACTGACAACGTAGATAATAGCCGCAGGGCGGCATGAATCTAACGACTCTCGACAACGCATTGTGGGCGGCGGGCTTCGCTGCTAACGTCGCCCTGGCCTTGGTTCTCGTGTGGAAGAAGCGCTGGCGGGAGTTTCCGGTTTTTACCACCTGGATGAGCTTCGATGTGCTGCTGACCATCGCACTCTTCGGGATCTACCGGGCAGGTTCATCAAATCTGTATGCGGAAGTTTACTGGCTTTCTGCCATCGGTGACTTCCTGCTGCAGATCGGCGTCGTTCTGGAAATGGCGGGTATTGTCCTGCGTCCTACGGGGACCTGGCTGCGCGATGCGCGCACACGGTTCGTGGTCTTCGGATCGCTTGGCGCTCTGGTGGCCGCAGCGGTCGCCCTTCTGATCCACCCCGCCGCTCCCACATCACTCGATGCCTGGGAGATGCGCGGGAACCTGTTTGCCAGCATCATCGTTTGCGAGCTGTTCCTGGCGATGATGATGTCGGCCAATCGGCTCGGCCTGCAATGGGGAAACCACGTGATGGGTCTGGGCCGGGGACTGACGGCCTGGGCGATGGTTGCTTTCTCTGTGGATGCGCTGCATGGTGTGATTGGCAACGAGCGTGCCTTGAGTGTGCTGGACCATTTGCAGAGCATCGTCTGGATCGGCGCGGTAGTTTACTGGGCGGTGGTATTCTGGCGTCCTCAGACCGAACGGCTGCCCTTGTCGCCCGAAATGCGGAAATATCTTGTTGATCTCCACCATCGCGTCCAGTACGATCTCGACAAGGTTCGGTCCTCGCCCAACCCATGAGTCAAGCCTATGCTCCCTGTTCTGATGCTCTGCGCGGTTGCTCTGGTTCTGCTGGGCGGGCTCTCGTATCAACATCTTCGTGCCAATAAGCTGCACCGCTGCGACTGGAACGATCTGCTCACGCAGCTTCAGGCAGTGCCCCGCGCGCCTGTTTCCGAAGTCGCTACCGACTATCTGAATCCCCAATCCAACCAGCTCATTCTGGAGCCGATCGATGTTTGGGAGGCGGTGGGGGGAATCGAAGGCGTGCGCCGGATGCGTCACAATGCGGACGTACTCATCGCACTGGCAGCCTATGCGGAGCGCTGGAATTTTGAAGAGGGCGTGATTGTGGCCGAACGGATGCGGCGGGATGCTTTGCAGTTGCGACGCGCCACGCTGCAGGTAAGTCTTCGTACGTCACTGCGCGCCGGCCGCGTGCATCTCCCCTTCTATCTGCATGAGACAGCGGTCGCTTATCACCTGATGACGGAGCGGCTGCTGGCGCTTTACAAAGGCAGCCATGCCGGTCTCTATCCCCAGCTCGCTGAAGCCTTGAGCTAGGGCACCAGACCAAGCCTGAGTCGAAAATTCCGGCGTGGGCAGATGTGCCCGCGGCCTGGTACTGGCCAGACCAGACTCCTATCGGCCCGAATGGTCGTGCGATTCTGCGCCAGCCAGCGCGAATGACGGTTCCGGTGGATGCCGGGCAAAGTGATCCAGGACGTCCTGCATTTCCAGGAGAAGTTTGTCAGCCATGGCGCGCGTGAAGCCGTGGCGGATGAGGATACGCTCGATGACAAGGTCTTCGCGGTTGGGCGGCATGGAGTAGGCAGGAACGAGCCAGCCGCGCTCGCGCAACTTGTCGGCGAAGTCATACAGGGTAAAGCTTGACGATGCGGGGTCTTTCAGTTCCCAGCAGAGGCCGGGGATTCCGCCGTCACCGTCGTAAATGATGTTGAAGGGCCCTAACGCGGCGATCTTTGCGGCGAGATAGCGGCCCAGGGCGTAACACTCGGTCTGGATGTCGCGATAGCCCTCTTTGCCGAGGCGCAGGAAGTTGTAGTACTGGCAGATGATTTCGCCGCCCGGTCGCGAGAAGTTAAGAGCGAAGGTCGGCATGTTACCGCCGAGGTAATTCACGTCGAAGATCAGCTCTTCGGGAAGGTCGTGCTTCTCGCGCCAGAGAGCCCAGCCGACGCCCAGCGGGGCGAGTCCGAACTTATGGCCGGAGGCGTTGATGGATTTTACGCGCGGCAGGCGGAAGTCCCAGAGCAGATGCGGCTGAGTGAAGGGCGCGAGGAAGGCTCCGCTGGCTCCATCGACATGTATGGGGATGTCGAGGCCGGTATCGGCCTGCAACTTGTCGAGAGCCAGGCTGATCTCGTGGACCGGTTCGAACTGCAGAGTGAAGGTAACACCGAGGGTAACGATGACACCGATGGTGTTCTCGTCGCAGCGCTTGAGGACCTCTTCGGGAGTGAGCAGAAGGCGGTCCGCCTCCATGGGGACTTCGCGGATTTCGACGTCGAAGTAGCGGCAGAATTTGTGCCAGCAGACCTGAACCGGTCCCATGATGAGGTTCGGAGTTTCGGTTGATTTGCCGTTGGCGCGCTGGCGTTTGCGCCATTTCCACTTGAGGGCCAGTCCGCCGAGCATGGCTGCTTCGCTTGAGCCGGTGGTGGAGCAGCCGATGGTGCTGGCGGCTTCGGGCGAGTTCCACAGATCGGCGATCATGTGGACGCAGCGCTCTTCGATGGCTGCAGTCTGCGGGTACTCATCCTTGTCGATCATGTTTTTGTCGGCGGACTCTTCCATGAGCCGCATGACTTCGGGCTCTATCCACGTCGTGCAGAAGGTCGCGAGGTTCTGCTGTGAGTTGCCGTCGAGGACGAGTTGATCGTGGATGGTCTTATAGACGGCTTGTGGGTCCTGCGGCGATTCGGGGAACTCGTAGGTCTCAGCTTGAGGATCGTGAATCTCAGACTCGATCTGGCTGGTTGGGCCGGCTTTGAGCTCTTCGGTGTTGTGCAGGGCCATGGGGTCTCTCCTGTTCGTCTGCGTTCGAAGTCTATTTGCTGGCAGCGGAGGCGGGGAAGAAAAGATGGTGAAACGGGGGATGATGTTAGCCGCGTTAGAAGATAAACCTGCCCCGCGTCGAGGAGAGTGGTGTATGCCTAGTTGTGTGGGTGGGATGACTCGAGACTTCGAGGTGCAGACCGGTGCATACGCGAGGTTCGATCTTTGCGTCTCCTAACCGCTGCCGCGGGAAGGTCTATCTGCTCGCGATAAACCCACTGGCGACAAGCCAGCCGTAGAAGAGTTCGGGCCAGGTGCTTGCGTTGCCGGAGTTGGTTTTGCGGATGCCGAAGCCGTGTCCTACTCCGGCGAAGATGTGGAGTTCGGCGGGCACGCCGACGCGCTTCATCTCGAGGTAAAGCTGCGGCAGGCCTTCGGAGATGTCCTGCCGGTCGTTGGCGCCGCAGGCGAGGAAAGCGGGCGGCGTCTGTTTCGAGAGATGTTGCTCGTGCGGAATGGCGGGATACATAAGTGCCTGAAAGTCAGGGCGTGAGCTTTGGCGATCTAACGGTTCAGCCGCCGCTGGATTGCCGGCGTCGTATCGATCACTGGCCAGCGCGGCCAGCTCTCCTCCGGCGGAGAATCCGATGACGCCGATGCGGTCGGGGTTGATGCTCCACTCCGTCACGCGGCTGCGAATCAGGCGGAGAGCCCGCCGGACATCCTGCAGCTCGGTGCCTTCGACGGTGTAAGTAGAGCCGGGCTCGCGCGCAAGCCGGTACTTAAGGACAAAGGCGGCGACGCCATGGCTGCTCAGCCAGTCCGCGACGGCGTAGCCTTCGTGATCCATCCACAGCTCGCGATGACCGCCGCCGGGGATGACGAGGACGGCTGCTCCGGTGGCCGCGCCTGGCGGCGGAAGGTACACGGTGATGGATGGGCGGTGAACACCGGAGACGACGTGATCGCCCTCGGGAGTGACCCGCACCGTCTCCGGCGGAGCAGCGGCTGGAGAACTCGAAGCGTCATTGGGAGCGCCGTTGGGCCAGAGAAGGATGACCTGATGTTGCGCTGCGGCGAGTGTGCAGGATGCAAGCAGAGCGATTGCGAGGAGTGTGATTTTGCGACGCATGGGGCTCGATCGTTTCGGTGCGACTATCAGAACACAGTTCCCGGCATGTGATTGAGAAGGTGGCGCGCCGCTCTTTAATGGTGCCCCCTTGCGTCGGATCGATGAGCAGGGCCGGGAAGGATGGGTACGCTGTGGCCCGGGGGACACTGAAGGGGGTCCATCTGTATTTTCCCCAGGCGAATGCGAGCAATGGACTTGAGGTGTTCCGTGAATCGAGATGCGGAACAGCCGGCATCCTGACTCTGATCCCGCATACCTCTAAACGTGGAATTACAGCGAGCGGCGGTAGGTGCTGGGGGTCATGCCGGTGACGCGCCGGAAGACGCGTGCCAAATGATGCTGATCGGCGAAACCGCTCGCTAATGCCACTTCGGTGAGCGGTGTGCGCAGGTTACGCATGAGGGAACGCGCCCGCTCAACCCGTTGTTGAAGCAGAAATTGGTAGGGTGTCTTTCCCGTGCTCTGGCGAAAGCTGCGAATAAAGTGGGACATGCTGACTCCCACTTCACTCGCGAGATCATTCAATCGGACATCGCCCTCCAGCCGGGCCTGCATGAGCTCGACGGCTCGTCGCAGAGCGGAGGGCGCCATCCCTCCGGCGGAGTTCTTCTGTACAGGAGAAGCGAGAGAGTAATGCTGCAGCAGATAGCTGGCCAGAGCTGCGCCTACACCGTCCAGAAACAATGTTCCACTTCTGAAGCCTGCGCGCTTTTCGCTCAGGAGTATTTTCATCAGATGGAGGAGGGTCGAATCCTGAAGCACGTCATGTGTCTGAAGTTCGGGTCGGATATAACGGGCATCCTGTGCGGCCTGCTCCAAAACTTCATTCGGCACCATGACGATGGCAAATTGTGCATCGCTGTGCATCTCGAACCGTCGTGAATCATTGAACTCGCAGATCGCGGTAGTCCCGGCACTGACATGCTCCGAGCGCAGACCTTGCGAACCACGCCATCTGGCTGAGAAATTCGAGAGAGCCAAACCCAGGCTGACTTTCCGGACTGCGGGAGTTGTCCATTCTCCTCTGGTTGCCGATGCCTCCACGACATCGACCAGCGGTGATTGCACCTCCATCGATTGAGAGGAGTGCGACCTGACGTTGATGGTGAGCTCCTGGTTCATTACGTCCTATCTAACTGAATGTCCAGCCTGACCTTTAGATTCAAGAGACCGGCCGCTCGGATCAGGCTTCTCCCACGCTCGTGACATGATTTTTTAATGGCAACAACCCGGCCCGGCCGCGGCTCCGGAAATGAAGGCAGCATGGAAGGAGGGGCAAAAGAAGGTGTTCTATCCCTACGGGAAGACTTACGCGCAGACGCTGGGCGAGCAGGACTGAAGTGCCGTCGTAAAACAGCCACCTCTTTTGCGATTCCGCTGCAATCGGATAAAGATTCCAGACGACGCGAAGCGGATGTTGCGCATTCTTACCGAGCATGCCCCGGGAAAAATCCGCCAATGCCCATGCAGTGAAATCCCGCAGCAGAACAGCGCGGGGCCGCGCCTGGACGGACAAACATTCTGACAATCCGAGCTCGACGGGTCACGGCAGGGCGAAGAAGGCTCCTGCCGAACAGACGACGAAATGCTGGCCGGGATACACGCCCGTTCCGGGTAAGGCTCGCGGCGAGAAGGGGAGCTGCAAACCGAAGGCCCGCCAAAGCGCAGCCGAGAAGAAAGCAGACGCGATGGCGGCTGCGGCAGGCAAGCTGCGAAAGGCACCGGGCAGCGAGAGCCGTGCAAATCGATCCCGCTAGAAGAGCAGATTACCCATCCTGCTATGCCCACACGGAAGAAGGCAGCTCCGGAGAGTCCTGTCTTCAGTACTTGCGGTCTATAATCAGGCAGCCTGCGAACCCCATGTCCGCAGCGCGACTCCCTCGGTTATTTCGGCAATCCACGCTAGGAGTGGCGGCTCGTGTTTCCTCGAGGCCTGACGATTGTATTTCTCAAGGATTTCGCCATCGGCCTTTGGCTTATGTTTCCTCTGGTCTTCAGTCTCCTGGCGGCGATCATCGCATTGGGATATACGGTAGGACGCAGGCATGGCTGGTCGTTTCTCGACACCGTTTATTGGTCATTCATGACGGCGACCACAGTAGGCTATGGCGATCTGCGGCCGACCGACCGGAGATCGAAGATTGTGGCCATCGTGATCGCTTTCCTCGGGTTGATTCTGACGGGGATCGTGATTGCGGTTGCAGTACAGGCGACCACGCGGGCATTGACGGAACTTCGCCGCTGATGTGAAAGGACCGGCGGATATCTGCATTCCCGGTCGGCCGCATCCAACGCTTATTGCTCGGGCAAAGGCGGGCATCTCGTGGCAGAAATTTTGACAACCTCTGAGGCGCCTTCTTTTCTGAGGCGCCACCGCAGACGGCTGCAGTGGGGGATCGGCATCGGTCTCCCAGTGCTCGTGCTGCTGGTGGCTGGCGTTTACGTCGCCGACCAGTATTGGCCCTACCGTTATCGCAACGTGAAGCCTCTGCTGGAGCAAGTGCTGGCCAGCAAGGTGACGGTTTCGGCCTACCACCGCACATACTTTCCACATCCCGGATTTGTGGCCAAGGCTCTCACGCTCCGCCGCAACACTGCGCCCGATCTGCCGCCGGTGGGCTCGACCGAAGACCTGATCGTTCAGGGAAGCTGGCTGGACCTGCTGATGTTTCGGCGACAGGTGCAGCTGGTGGATATCAAGGGGCTGCATGTGGTCATTCCTCCGGTGGGCAGCCGCGCGAACCGCGAAGACTTTCCGCCGGGCAGCAGCGTGGACTTCACCGGGCCGGTGACGGCGGTGAAGACGCTCATCATTCGCAGCGCCGTGCTCGACATTATGCGCACCAACGGCAGCCGCTACACCTACCCCATCCGCGACCTGATAGTGCACGACCTGCAACAGGGACGGCCTCTTTCCTACTCGGTGGACATGCAGAATGCGGATCCCGCAGGGCGCATTCAGGCGAAGGGACACTTCGGGCCGGTGTCGCCGAACAACCTGGGAGTCACGCCCGTATCAGGCACGTTCACGTTTTCCGGCGTGCAGCTTGACCAGATCGGAGAATTGCACGGAACACTGACGTCCGAGGGCCACTTTTCCGGCGCACTGGCGGCCATTGAGGCGTCTGCCACGGCTTCAACGAATGACCTCGCGGTCTCAGACGGACGGCCGACGCCGGCGAACGGGTCGGTGCAGTGCATGGTAAATGCGCTCGATGGCAATGTGGTTCTTCACCACGTCGAGGTGAAAACCGGCGCGACCACGGTCGACGCTGCGGGCACGGTCGCCGGTGCGCCCAACGCGCCAAAGACGACAGAACTCGACCTGACGGTCACCAAAGGGCGGGCACAGGACCTGCTACGGCCATTTTTGAAGAATCGCCCGCCGATCACCGGCGCAGTGGCGCTCAAGGCTCATGCGCACCTGGCGCCCCGAGTGGGCGACGCCAAATTTCTCAAGCGGCTCAGCGTGGATGGAAGCCTTTTCCTGCCGGGCGAGCGGCTGACTAACCCCGAGACCGAGCAGACGCTGACCGGATTCAGTCAGCGCGCGCAGGCGAAGCCAGAGAAGACAGATGCGGAAGATGCAGAGGCGGACGCGCCGGCGGACGTGCTGACATCTATCGAAGGACAGGTGAAGATTCGCGACGGCGTGGTCTCGAGCGAACAGCTGACCTTTGGGATACCGGGAGCTTTGGCGAAGTTGAACGGATCCTACGATCTGCGCAATGGGACCGTACACCTGGTCGGCAACCTGAAGATGGAATCCGATATTTCGCACGTGACTACAGGGTTCAAATCGCTACTGCTGAAACCGCTGGCGCCTTTTTTCAAGAAGAAACATGCCGGTGCGGTGGTTCCGATCGCAGTGACTGGCGGACCGGACAAATTCACGGTGAGTCAGGACCTACTGCGCGATAAGTAGTGAGGTCGAGTCCAGCATGGCGAGCTGAGGTCCGAGCACTTAGCGCGCGAGCTGCGGATAGAGTAGCCGAGGGCGCCCCATCCAGAACTGATTACTTTGTCGCGTGAGGGGTCCGGGGGAGCGTCCGCGCAACCGCGCCTGAGCTTCGTGATAGGGCCCGACGAATCGGATGGCGCCGGGAATGCGAAGATAAAGCCGAGGCAAGCGGCGGACAGCGCTCTGCACTGCCTTTTCTTCCGCCGCGGCGAAGGGGAGATCGAAGGCGTCGCGCAGACGCGGCGGCATCCAGCATGCGGTGAGGGCGCGATACCAGCGCGGTGGGCGAATCCAGGTTCCGGCTCCCGACAGAACGCTGCAACCAAGGCGGCGTGCATTGTCGTCGACCCCGAGCAGTGGCGAATCCATTATGTCTGCGCAATATCGCTCAAAGGCGGCCCAGTCGGCGGGCAGCGCAGCGGGCGGTATCCCAAAGAGCGCAGCGGTGAGCTTGCTCTCGGCGTAATACTGCTCACGTTCGACGGCGGTCAACGGCGGCAGGGCGAAATCGTAGGCCAGGATAGCGCTCTCGACCAGCGTGGCGAAGACCCAGCAGAGAGCGTTGACCTCATTCGCCTCGTAGTGCTCGCCGCGCGGGTGTGCGCCGACGGCGTTGGGCAGTTCGCCGCGAATGCCGGTGTGCAGGCGGTACACCTGCTCGGAGGCGGCGATCGCCTGCGCGCGGGTGCCGAAGAGCATGGTGTAGATCACGCGAAAGGTCGAGTGAAAGCGGCCGATGGCGTCGTTCATGAGGTTGGAGTGATGCACGAGCGAGGCCGCGACCCAGGGATGAGCCAACTGAAGCAGCGCCGCGCGTCCCGCACCGAGGAAGATGGCCGACTCGCGGTTGATGCGCCACGTCAGCGAGTCCGGGCCAAAGAAGCCAAGACGCGAATCGCCTGGGAGGGCATCGAGTTCCGCGCGCAGCTTCTCGATGTGCGCGGGCGAGACATACTGCGGGCATTCGGCCATAACTGCCATTAGACGCGAAGGGGCTGGCTGCGAAAAGTGGCGGCGGGCGGGTTCTGCGGGCTTGAGACACAACAACCGGCAGGCGATTTGCATCTAGGCTAATGAGTCTTTCCTGTTGGGCCACATTGGAGCAATCGCCAACAGATTTGCTGGATTTCTGCCCCAAATTCACGTTCGTTTTGTGCTGGCCCTCGGGACGCCGTTCTGGTGTGACTCGAGGGAGATGTAGATGTTCCGGCATGCCATCCCCATCGGGCGAATATTTGGGATCTCGATCGACCTCGACTACACCTGGTTCCTGATCGTCGGGTTGCTGGCGTGGCTGCTGGCGGTGAGTTACTACCCGGCCGAGTTTCACAACTGGACACCAGCACAGTACTGGCTGATGGGCATTGCGACGGCGGTCATGCTGTTCGTCAGCGTGCTCGCTCACGAACTGGCCCACTCGGTGGCAGCGCGCCGCCGCGGGATCGCGGTTCCCCGCATTACTCTCTTTCTTTTCGGCGGCTTGTCACAGATAGCGAGCGAGCCAACGAGCGCGGGAGACGAGTTCTGGATTGCCGCGGTCGGCCCGCTGATTTCCTTCGCGCTGGCGGCTCTCTTCTGGGAAGCTGAGCCGCTGGTGGCGTCGATGCCGCAGCTGTTCGCGACGGTGAAATACCTGGCCTTCCTGAACCTGGTCCTCGCCGTCTTCAACCTTTTCCCGGGCTTTCCGCTGGATGGCGGGCGAGTGCTGCGCGCGGCGGTCTGGAAATTTACCGGCAACTACAGACGGGCGACTATGGCCGCGGCCGTCACGGGCCGCTTCTTCGGCTTCGTGCTGATTTTTGCCGGCGTCTGGATGGCGCTGACCGGTGCGTTCTTCAACGGCTTGTGGACGGCCTTTATTGGCTGGTACCTGGAGAGCGCGGCGGGAAGCCAGTTCCAGCACGAAGTCTGGAAGAGTCTGATCGGCCAGCACAGAGTGCAGGAAGCGATGCGGCGGGATTTCCCGCGCCTTCCCGGCAGCGTGACGCTGCAGGAGTTGGTGGATCGCTACATTCTCGCGGGCGAAGGCCACACCTTCATCGTGAGCGAACCCAGCGGGCCGGCGGGGATCGTGACGCTGGCGACATTGCGCGCCGTGCCTCGCTCCGCATGGCCGATGACGACTGCGTCGCAGGTAATGCTGCCGATCCAGAAACTGGCCACCACCGGGCCCGAAGCGCCACTGTGGTCGGCACTCGAAAAGATGGGGCGCGACGGCGCGGAGGAATTGCCGGTGATTGAAGGAAATGGCGTTGTAGGCATGCTTTCACGCGAGGACGTTCTTCACTACTTGCGTGCATTGCAGACACTGGCCGCCTAGAGCGTTTGGTCGAGCGCGGCCGCGGATTCACGAAGAGAGGATGGGAAATCATGAACGCTCCGGTGCGAAAGTCTGGTTCTCTTTGGTTGGTCGCGATCGTGGTCGCGGCTCTGCTGGCGGGCGGCCTGTGGCGCGCCGGGGTCTTCGGGCCTCCGCGAAGGGTTTTCGGACAACAGAAAGTGCTGCTGAACGTGGCCAACAATTTCACGCCGGTCACCCTCGGCAATTTCAAGAACGGCTTTTCTTCTGTCATCGATCCGGCGTTGAACTCGGTGGTGAACATCTCGTCTTCGAAGGTGGTGAACCAGAACAATGCGCCGAACTTTTTCAGCGACCCATTCTTCCGCCAGTTTTTTGGGAATCAATTCGGACCTCAATCGCAGGGACCGCAAAAGGAGCGGCAGTTCAGCCTGGGCTCCGGGGTCATTGTCAATTCCGACGGCTACATTCTGACAAATAATCACGTAGTTTCCGGGGCCTCGGATGTCGAAGTTTTTACCCGCGATCAGAAGAAGTACAAGGCCAAAGTGATCGGGACGGATCCGCGCACGGATGTAGCGGTGCTGAAAATCGATGCCACCGGACTTCCCGCGATGACTGTGGGTGACTCGTCGCGGCTGAAGGTCGGAGACCTGGTCTTTGCCATCGGCGATCCGTTCGGTGTGGGCGAGACGGCGACGACCGGCATCGTGAGCGCGACCCAGCGCGCACTGGGCGGGGCCATCGAACACTATGAAGATTTCATCCAGACCGATGCAGCCATCAATCCAGGTAATTCCGGCGGCGCCCTCATCGATCTGCACGGAGACCTGATCGGGATCAACACGGCCATCATCTCCGGTGGGGGCGGGAATCAGGGCGTGGGCTTTGCCATTCCGATCAACCTGGCGCGAAACATCATGACCCAGATTGTGGACCACGGCAAAGTGATCCGCGGATACCTTGGTGTTTCGATTCAGGGAGTGGATCCCGACATTGCCAAAGCCTTCGGCCTTAGCCACGGCGGAGGAGCATTGATCGGAGATGTCCGTCCCGGCAGCCCGGCGGCAAAGGCGGGAATCGAGAGAGGAGACATCATCCTGCAGCTGAACGGACAGGTGGTTACTGGTCCGGATGACCTCAGCGTTCGAATCTCTGAAATGGCTCCGGGCACGACGGCCCATCTTCAGGTCTTCCGGAAGGGTGTCACCACAGAAACGGACGTAACGCTGGGTGATTTTCCTCCAGGCAGTCAGCCGGGCCAGACGGAGAACGGCGGAGGCCAGGCAGCGACGGCCCTCAAAGGCCTTCAGGTGCAGAATCTGACTCCTGACATTGCGCAACAGCTGGGAATCGCGTCGGGGATAACCGGTGTGGTGGTGTCGAATGTCGATCCCATGAGCGCCGCCGCCGAGGCGGGAATCCAGCGGGGAGATGTGATCGAGGAGGTCGACCGGAAGCCGGTTCACAACGTGGAGCAGTATCGGCAGGCCATCTCCGGGATCGGCAATCAACCCATCCTGCTGCTGGTCAACCGAAACGGAGGGACGCTCTACCTGGTGCTGGAGCCGCAGTAAGGTGCGGCCCTGGCGCGGCGGTCGAGGTTGGCTCGGATCATCGCGTCATCTGGCGTGAATCACCTGCAGGCGGAAAGAGTAGCCGAGGCCGATCGAGTAATCGGGAGTTGCGGCGGAGAGGCCGAAGCTGGTGTGGAAATCCAGCTGCTGGTGCGGCGATAGCTTGTAGCTCGTACCGAAGTTGACTGTGTGCTGCGGGCCGCCGCGCTGCGGAAATGCGCCCGAGTATTCCGCCCAGGCATCCCACGGCGATGTGAGCTGGCGGTCGAAGTACATGCTGGCCTGGCCAGTCGCGTTGTGCCGCCCGTCCTGAGTCGGCCACATCACGGAGAACATTCCGGCGACTGTCCAGTTCTTTGAGAGGCCGTGAGACCAGGGTAGTTGCACGGTGGGATCGTAGCCGTGACTGGAGATGAGATTCGCTCCGCTGGGCAGACTGACCGACGGAATCAGTGCGATGTCGAACTTGCCGGGTGTTGGTCCCAGCTGCTGTTTGAAGCCGAGGCTGAGATCGCCGAATCCGTTGGTAAAGCCCGAGCCAGTGTTGAAGTTGTAGAAGTAGTTGGGGACGCCTAAACGAAGCTCGGTCTTGCGCGCGATGCCGAAGCGAACCGCGGTCTCAGGGAAGTCGGTCGTCTGCTGACCTCCATTGCCGGTGACGGCAAAACCATTCTCGAACTGCAGGCTTCCGCAGGGTACGACGATGCTCGAGGCCGTGATCTGCGGCCTGTCGGTGGAGATTGTGCTTTGCGCGTCGGAGCCGCACTTCTGGGCATGCGCAGGCAGGGCGAGCATACCGATCAGGATCAAGAGCAACGCAGAAGAGGGACGCGGCATGCGGAGGCTCATCGACGGAGGCAGACGCTCATGCGGTCGCAGGCTTGCCCAGCACGCTTCGCGCATAGCCCTCGACGCTCGCAAGTCTCATACTGAATTCGTCCGCGATCTGCGTCATATCCATCGCATCCCCATTTGCAGAGCCCAGCATCAGCGCCGCAAACGACCTCTGCATGGAGTCCGTCGCGGCCTCAAATTGTGCGCGCAGCGCCTCTACGGGAATATGTTCCACCGTGAACGGTTTGCCGCCTATTTTCTCGAAGAGAACGACGGCTTCGAGGGAACTCAGCGCCTGCGGGCCGCCGAATGCAATCGTCCTGCGAGCAGCCTCCGGATGCCTGACAGCCACAACACACATCTCCGCGACATCGGCGAACGAAACCCAACTGATCGGCGCTGTACCGGGCCCACAGATGCGGGCTTTTGCCCCGGCATAGTCGAACCCCAGTTCCGGACCCAGCCACACCTCCATGAAATAGCTGGCCTGGATGACGGTAAAGTTCATGGTCGCGATCGCCTCTTCGACGGCACGCTTCGCCTCTCCCAGCGGAAAGGACAACCCCGGCGCACGGCGGAAAGAGACGAAGATGAAGCGCTGGACATTTGTTGCTTTTGCCGCCTTCACCAGGTTCATCTGCCCGGTTGCGTCGACGGATTCGATGGAGTCTCCTGCCTGACGCGAAAGCGTGGACGACGCAGTCGAGATTACCGTGTCGACCCCTCGGCATGCGGCCACGAGAGAAGAGGGATCCTTGAGGTCTCCTACTACAAGTTCAACGCCATGGGATCGAAGGTCCTCCGTCTTGTCCTTTGCGCTGGTAGTGCGGACCAGCGCACGAACCTTCTCGCCGCGAACGGCCAGCTTCCTGCAGACTTCGCTACCCACGAGCCCGGTTGCGCCGACAACAAGGACCATAAGTGCCCTCCCCGAAGAGTCACAACAGGGTACAGATCGATTGCGGCGCAGCCAATATCTAATTCGCCGGTTGATTTTTTTACAGGTCCTGCACGCTGAGCGTGCGCGGATCCTTCACGCGCTGCATCAGCGCGGCGGCGATGAGCATGAAGATGCCGCCGGCGATGATCGCATAGATGCGGTTATTGTTCAGCAGGTGGATCATGATCCATCCGAAGAAGAGCGACGCGCAGATCTCGGGTGTGACGATGAAGAAGTTGAAGATGCCCATATAGACGCCGGTGCGGTCCGGCGGCAGCGATGCGGCGAGGACGGCGTACGGCATGGACAGCGTGCTGGCCCAGGCGATGCCGACTCCCAGCATGGTGAGCAGCAGCATGTATTTGTTATGAATGACAACTACCGACATGAGGCCGAGCGCTCCGCACAGCAGACAAAGGGTATGGGTGTACTTGCGGCCGAGCTTTCGCGCCATCGATGGAAGGGCGAAAGAAAATGCGAAACAGACGGCGGAGTAAATGGCGAAGCAGACGCCGCCCCAGTTGACTCCCTCGGCATACAGTGGCGATTTGGGATCGTTTGCGCCGAAGACGTTGTGGGCGACGGCAACCGGGAAATAGAGCCACATGCAGAAGAGTCCGAGCCAGGTGAAGAACTGCACCGGACCCAGCTTGCGCATGGTGTCGGGCATCTCGGCGATCGCGGTCATGATCTCGCGCGCGTTGGCGGCGATGCCCGTCTTCTGCGCCTTAAGCGCCTTGAAGGCTTCCATGTCTTCGGGGGGATACTCGGGCGTGGTGACGATGGTCCAAAGAACCGCTCCGATGAAGGCGGCGGCTCCGATGTAAAACGAGATGCGCGTGGTGGTGGGCACGGCGCGGAGGTCTCCGGCTACCTGTTGCATGTGGAAGACATTCGTAAGCAGCCAAGGCAACGCTGAGGCGATGACCGCGCCGAGCCCGATGAACATGCTCTGCATGGCGAAGCCGGAGGTGCGCTGGCCTTCGGGCAGGATGTCGGCCACGAAGGCGCGGAAGGGCTCCATGCTGACGTTGATGGAAGCGTCGAGGATCCAGAGCATGCCGGCGGCCATCCACAGGGCCGAGCTGTTGGGCATGAAGAGGAGCATGAGCGAAGCAAGAATTGCGCCGACAAGAAAATACGGGCGGCGCCGGCCGAGGCGGCCCCAGGTGCGGTCGCTGGCGTGTCCGATGATGGGCTGGATGAGCATGCCGGTGAGCGGGGCGGCCAACCAGAGGATGGGGATCTGGTCGGCGCGTGCGCCCAGATATTCGTAGATGGCACTCATGTTGGCCATCTGCAGGCCCCAGCCGAACTGGATGCCGAAGAAGCCGAAGCTCATGTTCCATATCTGCCAGAAACTGCGTTGGGGCTTGCGGAAATGCACGACACGCGTTTTTGTCGCAGCAGCGGTTACATTTTCGAACGGGACCGCGCCTTCCGCTGTTTCGATGCCGGGTATCGACGGTGATGTATCCATAAATCTCCTACTGAGCCCTCTCAAAGATGCGGGCTCCGAAAGCGTCGAGCGAGACGAAGGGGATGGCAACGGGTTCAGGCTTCGAGCCCGGAAGCTCGATCTCTTTCCAAGTGCCGGAGTCAGCTTCGACGCTTCCGCGAAACGGCGTGTTCGAGAGGTTGACTGCGATGAGGAACTCCTCGGTGCTTGATCGGCGCATGTATGTAACGACGTGCTGCTCGTCTGAGTTATGCACCCAGATGAGTCCGCCCTGCTCGAGTGCTGGGTGTGTTCTGCGCAGGCCGGCGATCGCCGTATAGAACTTCGGATAGTCCGGATGCCAGGTCGCCGAATCCCAGAAGATTTTCTGCGGTTCGAAGAGCGTGGGCGCGGCCGACTGCGTGGAGTCTCCGACTTCCATGCCGTTGTAGATCAGCGGCGCTCCGTCAAGCGTGAAGATCAGCGCCGATGCCGCAATCGCGCCGGGATAGCTGTAACGGGTGGTGGCCCGTAGCTCGTCGTGATCGTCGCTGATGCGCATGTGCAGCGCGCCTTTGGGAAAGAGGGCCTGCTGCTGTTCGACGGTTGTGCGGATCGCGGTGGCCGGTTCTCCGCTCATGATGACGTCGTTCAACGTGTGCATGAGCGGCCAGGAGTAGTCGATGTCGAAGGCGCTCTTGAGGAGATCCGGCTTGTTGGCTTCGGCGAGCAGCATGATGTCCGGCTTGACTTTTTCGAGCGCCGCGCGCGCCTGCTCCCAGAAGTCGGTCGGTACCTCGCCTGCTGCATCGCAGCGGTATCCATCGAGGTCGAAGTCCTTGATCCAGTAGACGAGCATGTCGAGCATGTACTGGCGCAGCTTGGGATTCGAGTAGTCAAGCCACGCGACGTCAGTCCAGTCGTAAGGGGAGATGATGTGACCCTGCGCATCCTTCTTATAGAAGTCGGGATGGGCCATCATCACGCTGTCCCATGCCGTGTGGTTGGCGACGATGTCGATAATGACTTTCATCTGCCGCTTGTGCGCTTCCTGCACCAGTCGATGCAGATCTTCCTTTGTGCCCAGTGCGGGATCGATTGCGTAATAGTCGCGCACTGCATAGGGGCTGCCGAGCGAGCCTTTCTTCTTGAGCTGGCCGTCGGGATGGATGGGCATGAGCCAAAGGATGTTTACGTTCAGCGCATGCAGCTCGTCGAGGCGCGCCGTTACGCCGTTCAGGTCGCCCGCGGGCGAGAACGCGCGGACGAATATCTGGTAGATGACTCCGGATTTTAGCCAGACGGGAGAAGTGCGCGCGGGTTGCTTCGCGATTGCCGCATCGGGCTCCTGAGCAAATGGCTGAGGCCCCGTTGCCAGCGTCACGGCGAGGAGCAAACCGCAAGCGAGATACAGCCTGAGTTTCATGAAGCGAGAAGCATAGCACCGCGAATTTCGTTTGCGCCATATGAAGCGCTGACGGCAAAACGGGGCGGATCATTGATGAAAGAAAAATGCGGCTGATTGACGCCGTACTGAAATCAACAAGTTGCCCACAGCTAATGGAATAAGGGGCAAGGAACGCGTTGTTTGCCGAATCGACGGCGAGGAATCGGATCTGACGCTCGCGCATCCGATCAAGAAGAGACTGAACCACGAACTTCAGCGAGGACCGACGCACGTTAAGAACAAAAAGGAGAAATTGCCATGAAGAAAATGCCCGTCGCTGCCCTCTTTACGCTCGGCGTTTTACTCACTGCGGGAAGCGCCCTGGCGCAGGTGAGACACGAAGTGAAGGCGTACGTTCCGTATGACTTCACCGTGGGAAATACAATATTGCCCGCCGGCCACTACAGTTTCGAGGCCGCGTCCTCGCCCACATCTGCCTACAATGTCCGGATTGAAAACACGGATGTGTCCGGGTTCACCGTTCTGGTGCGCGGCACTGCCGGGTCGTGGGAAGTGCTGCCCTCGAATGTCGCGAGCCGCGCATATCTAGGCTTCGACCAGTATGCCGGTCAATATTTTCTGAGGGAAGTTCGCGGTCCGATCGCGGCAGTGAATGTCGAGATTCCCATCTCCGGCGCCGAGGAGCATGCCCGTCGCAGCCAGCGCAATGAAATGGCTGATCTCTCTGGCCCAGACCAGACTGCGGTTGCGCTCAGGTAATCGCCAGGTTCAAAGGATGAGGCGCGGGCTTCGGTCCGCGCTTCTTCTTTTGAGCGCCCCGGTGCGAGCTCTATAGCGATATCCTACGTTCACGCTGTTTGCATCCGATGGAATCGCTCCCGAACCCGGCCGCTCGTGTCCAAAGCGCTCCTCGACTCCAAAGCATCGACGTGCTGCGCGGATCGGTCATGGTGGTCATGGCTCTCGATCATGTGCGCGATTTCTTTCACTCCAGCGCGGCGTCATTCTCACCGACAGACCTGAGCAAAACTACCGCGGTACTCTTTTTTACGCGCTGGATCACGCACTTTTGTTTACCAGTGTTCATGTTCGCCGCCGGCCTGGGAGCGTTTCTGTGGTGGCGGCGGAGCAATCGCAGCCGGGCGCAGCTGTCGCGGTTTCTATGGACTCGCGGACTCTGGTTCGTCCTGCTAGAGCTGACGGTGATGCAGTTCGCTTATAACTTCAATTTCTCATCGCGATATCTGATTCTGCTGATCATTCTCTGGATTTTCGGGGCCTGCATGATCCTCATGGCTGGGCTGATCTATCTGCCTCTGCGCGTGCTGGCAGTCGTTAGCGTGGCCATTATCGCGCTGCACAACTGCCTCGACGGAATTTCGGCGTCGCAGTTCGGGTCGGCGGCCTGGGTGTGGAACCTGGTTCACCAGCCGGGCGTGGTGGTGGTCGCAGGCAGACAGGTGCTGATGCCCTATACGTTGCTGCCGTGGGTCGGAGTGATGGCGGCCGGCTTCTGCTTCGGCCAGCTCTTTTTGCTGGAGAGCGCGCGACGGCGTCGAATCATGTTGAGGATCGGCCTGGTTGCGACGCTAATGTTCTTTGTAATCCGCGCGATCAACCATTATGGAGATCCCGCACCGTGGTCGGTTCAGAAATCGGCGCTATTCACGGTGCTGTCGTTTCTGAACTGCACGAAATACCCGGGCTCGCTCGATTTCCTGTTGATGACACTGGGACCGGCGATCGTGGTTCTAGCCCTCATCGATGGGTGCTCGCTGAAGCCGTCGCATCCGCTGGTGGTGTTCGGGCGGGTGCCGATGTTCTACTTCATCCTGCACTTCTACGCGATCCATGCGCTGGCTGTTCTCATGGCCCTGGCGCGGTACGGACGGTCAGCCTTCTCATTTATCTTCAACCCGCTTCCATCCATGGGCGGACCGGCAAAGCTCTTCCCGGCCAACTTTGGTTACAGCTTGTGGACGGTCTATGTCGTGTGGATCGTAATCGTCGTGTCGCTCTACCCGGTCTGCAGGTGGTTTGCGAAGGTAAAAGCGGAGCGGCGCGACTGGTGGCTGAGTTATCTCTAGTCGCGGTTACAAATCCGCGCCGGGAATTGCGCTGCCTGGAAGCGCTCGTTTCGGCTGATCCTTGTTCGCACCAGCTTCCTGCGGTTTCGTCACAGAATGCTTGCTGGCTGCGAATGGCGCTTCTACTGTTTGGCGCATGTTGCGATCGATCCGCATCTCCATTGCCTGCGGAGCCGCGTTGTTGCTCATGCCCGCGGCACGCCTGGATGCTCAGGAGGCTCACAACCCCGAAGCCGTCGTTACCAGCCCGCAAACCTTTGCCCTCACCGACACGAAGGATCTTACGGCGACCGGCGCAGTAAAGGCGGAAGCCGTCGAGTACAAGGGGCGTAAGGCGGTCCGTCTGACCCGGCCGGAAGGCGACGCAGCCGGACTGACGTTCCTCAACGGCACCAACTTTCGCGACGGGACGATCGAGGTCGACCTGGCAACGAAGATAACCAGGCCGCCGGGGACAAGAATGCCGGGCTTCACCGGCATCGCGTTCCGGTCACGGCCCGACGGCTCGCAGTACGAGCTGTTCTATCTTCGGCCGGGCAACTCGCGAGCGGACGATCAGGCCATGCGCAACCATTCGGTGCAATATACCTCGGAGCCTGCGTTTGGCTGGGAGAAGCTACGCAGAAACTGGCCTTTTATCTACGAGTCTTACTCAGAGCTGCAACTGGACGAGTGGACGAAGATAAAGATCGATGTGCACGGCCGCCGCGCGACCTTGTATCTGAACGGATCGCCGAATCCGAGCCTGATTGTGGATGGCCTGAAAGGCGAGGACCTGCAGGGGGCTGTTGCCCTGTGGAGCTATTCAGGAGAAGAAGCCTACTTTTCGAATCTAAGAATCACTCCTGCCAAGCCTGAAGCAATCGAAAACGGCGGTGAAATCGCGGGCACATGGGAAGTGAAGTGCGCCACCGATGCCGGAGGGTTTGGAGGCACGATGAAGCTGGTGCGCGAGGGAAGCACGGTAGTCGGCATATGGACGGGCGCGCTGGGTCCAGATCAGCCCGTCAATGGAGTTTGGCGCGATGGTTACGTGGAGCTCAGCTTCAGCGGAACATGGCCCGAGCAACCCGGCGCCGTTACAGCGACGTTCGACGGATGGGTTGACGGCGATTCCGCGAAGGGACGGATGAAGGTAGAAGGCCGGGCGATGGGCCGCTGGACCGCCGACCGGAAGAAGTAGACGCTGCTTCTCTGATCGCAAGAGGGCAGGAAGTCCTGTTCCGAACAGCAAAGGTGCAAATCACCAGAATGCGACAGACGCCTGTGTGGTCGCGGCATGGGGAATGCCGGTTTACCCGGTCAAAAGTCTGACGCAATTTCACTTGACAACATTTTCCTCGGCTGCATATAGTTTGCGTCGCAAATCAAATTGCCGTTGGCTGGCAATTTTGCAGGCCAAACTGGCAATCAAAGCGCGAAAGACAGACAGAGAGACCGCGATTATGCAAGCTTCATGCGGCCGGGCGCGCGATTGAGCTAAGTCTCGAACTAAGGAGGCATTATGGTGGCGTCAACAGGAAAATCGAACCAGCGGATCAGGCGTATTGTCGAGAATGCTGAATGCGCGTTCAAATTTGTAATTGGTAAACGTTTGCCATCGATGCCGAGCCGAAAATGCACCGCTCTGCTGGTGGTCCTCGCTTTCCTGATTGCGGTAACGTCAGGCGCATCGGGGCAGGAGCTTTACGGCACGCTGACCGGCACAGTAACTGACACCACCGGCGCCGTGGTCGCAGATGCTCAGGTGACCGCATTAGCGGTCCAAACCGGTGTCAGCCAGATCGCGACCACCGATTCGAGCGGAATCTACCGATTTACCGCACTTTTGCCGGGCACATACAAAGTGACCATCACGGCGAAAGGTTTTTCCAGCCAGGAAACTGCGGGCGTGGTCATGAGCGCGCATGAAATCAAGCGAGTGGATGCATCGCTTAAGGTCGGCAGCGCGGCACAAAGCGTGACCGTCACCACGGCGCCCCCGATTCTCCAAACGGATACTGCGGATGTGCATACCGATATTTCGGCCCAGCAGATTGAGAATCTGCCGATCATGGGTTCCCAGGGAGGAAATTTCCAGGAGCTGCTGCGGATCACTCCTGGGGCAGGACTGACTGCGGAGACCAACTCGCTTGCCGGCAACCCGCAGAGGGCGATCAATACCAACGTAAACGGGCTCTCGAATCAGGGGATCAACACTCGAATCGACGGCGTGCAGGATGCTTATCCGTGGCTACCGGCAAACGCGGCCTATATCCCACCGTCGGACGCGATTGCGAACGCCAACGTTGTGACAAACTCGTTTGATGCCGAGCAAGGCATGGCCGGCGGCGCGGCGGTCAACGTGCAGATCAAGTCCGGCACGAACCACTTCCACGGCAGCGCCAACTGGTCCCGTACGGATCAACACCTGCAGGCGCGGAACTACTTTCAGACCGACCCCACGATCTTCCCCCACAAGAACACCAACATTCAGAACCAGTACGGCGGCGCTATTGGCGGTCCGATCCTGAAAGACAAGCTGTTTTTCTTCACCGACTACGAGCGGACAACGCAGCGGCAATTGGCTGGACCCGACACGCGGACACTTCCAACGGTGGCGATGACGCAAGGCGACTTCCGCAATCTGCCGGGAAATCCGATCATCTACGATCCGATGACGGGCGATTCGCACGGAGCAGGCAAGCAGCAAATCTCCTGCAATGGCGTGGCGAATGTCATCTGCCCGGGCCGCTTTGATCCTGCAGCAACGGCGATGATCGCACTGCTTCAGCAATCGCTTTCCACCATATACCCGACCGCTAACGACCTGAACAACTTTACCGGCAGCGGAACGGCGTTGTTCAACCGTGACGATGCCGACGGCAAGATCAACTATGTGCGGAGCGAAAATACCACTATATTCGGCCGCTATAGTTTCTCGAAGACGCTGGTGTACGACCCGCCTCTGCTGGGAGCCGCGATCGGGGACGCCACCAATGGCGGACAACTTGGCGACGCCCCGGGCCTGGTTCAGAACATCGGTCTGGGTGCAACTCATGCATTCAGTCCAGCATTGTTGTTGGACTGGAACTTCGGATTCACCCGGCAGCGCCTGGGGTCGACCTTTGATCTTGTCTCGGCCAACGGCCTCGATGATCTGAACATTCCCGGAACCAATAACGCAGGAGCAACCGGAGATCCAAGCCTCTATTATGGATACCCGGGCTTCATCTTCCCCGTCGCCCAGACGCCACCGGGTACCGGAAACGCCATAGGCGCGAACCTGGGAAATGCCCAACCAGCCAACCCGTTCCTGTTCCGCGACCAGCAGTGGGTGACCGGCGCGAACCTGAGTTGGAACAAGGGCAGGCACGCCCTGCGCGGCGGTATCGAGTGGAACCACTCGCAGCTTAATCACTTCCAGCCACAGGGCGGCACGTTTCAGCAGCCCCGCGGCTCGTTCGAGTTCAATGGCTACGTCACCGCTTTGCAGGGGAGCACTCCGACCTGGTTCAACTCGTGGGCGGATTTCCTGCTTGGCCTGCCCAGCGGTACCGGCAAGGCGAGAGCACTGTTCAATCCGACTGCGCTGCGCTGGTCTCAATGGGCCTGGTACGCGCAGGACCACTGGCAGGTGACTCCCAACCTGACGCTGACACTGGGTCTTCGCTGGGAGTACTACCCGTTCGGATACAGCGACAACGGTAAAGGTCTCCGCTACCTCGATCTGAGTACCGGCAACGTTTTGATCGGCGGGTACGGCAACGTTCCGCGTGATGACGGTATCGACACGGGACACGGACGGTTCATGCCGCGAGTGGGCGTCGCCTATCGCGTCCGTCCCTCAACCGTGATTCGTGCCGGTTACGGGATCAGCGCCGATCCATATTCGTGGCATGTCCTCCGCAACGCCTATCCGGCCGTGCTTCTCGATACCAACGTGCCGGCGAACCCCGCGGATTACATTCCCGCGGCGAGCCTGACTGGCCTGAACGCTACCGGGTTGGGCAGTGGAAACTACTCCGTCCCGACCGGCTTAGCGCTGGCGCCACTGCCCGATCTGAGCAGCGGCGTGATCCCGCTACCCCACAGCATCAGCACGACCACCATCCCCAATCCCTTCCCGCGCGGGTACTTCAATTCCTACAACCTGACGGTCGAGCAGGAGTTCGGGAACACCTTCACGTTCAACATTGGCTATATCGGAACCTACGCTGTTCGGCCGGTGGTCAATATGAATGCAAATGCTTCACCGCCGGGCACCGGCAGCGCGGGAGGCATCCTGAGCCAGCGATATGGCGCGAACTATACGGGCACAATCAATGTGCTCAATCCCTTTAAAAACTCCCGCTACGATTCGCTGCAAACCAGACTGACTTACCGGTTTGCCGGCGGTTCGAATGCCGGGATTAATTACACCTGGTCGAAGGCGATGAGCTATGCGGACAATGAAGACCTTGGCTCGCTGTCTTTTCCCTATCCGACGTATTGGTATAAGAACTACGCGCCGGCCGCTTTCGACCGGACCAATAACGTCGAGATCTACGGTGTAATTGCACTTCCCTTTGGGCAGGGCCAGCGGTGGCTGCAGTCAGGCCCCGGCAACTGGATCCTGGGCGGCTGGCTGGTTAATCCGTTGATCAGCGTCATGAGCGGCGTGCCGTTTACTGTAGGCGCGGGAGGCAACCTGAACGCCAATGGCTCCGGCCAAACAGCCGATCTGGTCAGCCCGTTTCGCCTGACCCATGGGAAACCGCCGCGCACTGGTGTGACCTGCGGCCAGACCGACCCCAGCTGTCACTACTTCGATGCGAGTTCCTTTGCTGCGCCACTGATTACCAGTGCGGCCAATGCTCACTACGGCAATACGAACCGCGATGCGTTCCGCGGTCCGAGCTACTTCAGCGGGGACCTGAGCGTGGTGCGCAACTTCAATATCAAAGAGCGGGTCACGATCCAGTTCCGAGCCGACACCATCAGCTTGACCAACACGCCACACTTTGCAAACCCGAACCTCTCCTGCCCCGGCAATGCAGCCGTTGCCGGTCCGGTTGCCGGCAGCGGAGGACTGTGTTCCACGGGCAGCAACAACAACTTCGGAGTGATTACCGGCACTGCGCAACCGGGCGGCTTCTTCGGTCCGGACCCCGGCAACCGTATCATCTGGCTGGGCACCAGCGTGAAGTTCTAGGTGAGGCGCAGATATGGTGCCCCCTCTATCGCCATAGCATCGATCGGCGGAGACGAGCCATTTGTGTCCGCAAATGGCATACCGGGATCTGGTGTTTGTATTCTGAGATTAAGTTTGTATCGTGAAGTATTCACCGATGCATTCCCGAGGAGTGGGAGAACGCATTGTCCTGCTGTTTCAATCTGACGGGAAAGTGCGCCGTTGTGGTTGGAGGCACCTCCGGCCTTGGGCGGGCAATCTCCCTTGGCCTTGCCTCGGCGGGTGCCGACGTCATCGCCGCCTCGCGCCGCGCGGACGAAGTCGACAGCGTGGCTGCAGAAATTGAGGCTGCCGGCCGGCGTTCGCTACGCCTCACCGCCGACGTCCGCGATCGCAGCTCGATCGAAGCACTCCATAACAACGTGCTCGAGAATTTCGAGCGCGTCGACATCCTTTTCAACTGCGCGGGCATGACAATGCGCGTACCCACGCTCGAGTGCTCCGAAGAAGACTGGTCGACTATCCTCGACACCAATCTCACCGGCACGCTGCGAAGCTGTCAGATCTTCGGCCGCACCATGATCGAGCGACGCTATGGCCGTATCGTGAACATCGCATCGCTGGCAACGCTGGTCGCCTTTCGCGACGTAGCCGCCTACGGAGCGAGTAAGGCCGCGGTGGGGGCACTGACCAAGTCGCTGGCTGTCGAATTTGCTCCTTACGGAGTTACAGTAAACGCGATTGCGCCGGGAATCTTTCCCACGGCGCTGAATGACGAGCTGGTCTCAAACACCGATCGCGGACGCGAGCTGCTGATGCGCACCCCGATGAACCGCTTCGGCAAGGTCGACGAGATCGCCGGCGGCGCGATCTATCTCGCGTCTGACGCGGCATCGTTCGTCACCGGAGAGATTCTGGTTATTGACGGCGGCTATCTTGCCAGCGGCGTGAATCAGTAATGCAGCCAACAGCCAACAGCGACTATAGCTTCAGTTACGAAGACCGCACTTCACTCACACATTTTCTACTTAACGGAGTAAGGCACCCCACAGCGTGTCGACGGTGGTGTGGGTAATTGCGGATGCACCAATGCGCCGTTCCGCTCGCCAGGCACGTCCGTAAAAGATGCCGGCAATTGCCGCCAGCAGCACGTAGCGCCAGTTGAAGAAGGCGGTGCGCTTGTTGAAGTGCGACAGGCCGAAGATGACGGCTGTTAGGAGCAGGGAAGCCGTGCGGCCGATTTTTCTTTCGAGCAGATTCTGCATCCAGCCGCGGAAATAAATCTCTTCGGGCAACGCTATCAGGAAGAAGGTGAAGAGCCAGGCCAGCGGGATCATCCACGGGCGGTCGATATGGCGGTGCCAGTGCAGGAAGCCGAGCGCGAGGCCAAGCGCAATAGCAATTGGCGTGTAGAAGAGCCACTCGCGGAGGCCGATCTTCCAGTCGCGCCCCTTCAGCCTGAGGTCGAAGCCGACGCCGCTCAGCGCGCGCACTCCCATGAATCCGTATAGGCCGGCGTCGAGCAGCAGCAGCTTGTTCATGAAGGCCAGGCCACGCGGCCACGCACCTTCAAACCAGCGCAGATCGACTGCCAGTCCCAACGCCAAGAGGACGATGAACTCGAGCCAGTGTCCGCGCTGTTCCCGATCGCGTCTGGCCACCATTGAGAGCAACCACGCCACGACGACCGGCAGCAGAGCGTAAAGCCGGAACCACTCCCAGCGAAACCATCCAAACGGCAACGAGGCCAGCAGATACGGAATCGCAAGGACCACAGGCAGAGCAATCTGAAGCGCGCGCGGCAGCTTGCTGATGCGCTCCAGCGCCGCGCCACAAAACCCGAATGCGAGCACAGGCGCGAATGCCAGCACCGCGGCGAGGATCGTCGTCCAGTGAGACAGTTGGGGAGGAAACTGCATCAGCAGCTATCGTAGCTGCTCGGGGGAACGAAACTACCGCACGTGCTCTGCCAGCAAGGAGGCCGAGGGCCTGCGCGCAGGAGCCCTGGGTGTGGCAGGAGCCGGGACATACGACTTGTACACGGTGATGTGGAAGCACGACTGGTAGAACTCTTCCTCTACGTCGAGCTTGCCCGCCATCTGCAGGGGCAGCAGATAGCCGCGCATCCATGCGACCTCGGACATCGACAGGCCCTTCTTGGCAATATCGATGGTCGCTCCGCTCAGGTGCGGAGAAGCGATGTCGCCCTCGGCCGGGGCTGCATTGCCGTTTATCTCGATCAGCCGCCGCTGATAAGCGACGGTCCGGACCGCCGAGTTGACCTGCAATGGCCGGTGAAAGCGGGTCGCGTGCGCCCGCGCAAGATCGATGAGGAATTTCGCTGTCCAGGGGCGGCAGTAGCGCCGGTTCACGGGCAGTCCCTCGTTGATACGCAGCGACGCGTTGACCGGAACGGCTACCAGCGCCTTCTCGCGCCGCAGTTCGTTCAACTCCGCATCGTCCTCGATGCGCGACAGGCCGTCGGCCTCGGTGCGCTCATTCTGACGCACCAACGACTCGTGCGAACCCACCATCGGGGCCACGTGCATGTTCACCATCGGCTCCGGATCAATGGTCTCGCTCACCGTGCGGCTCTCCGGCGCGAGCTTTGCATGATGGCGGCTTCCGCGATGGACGGCCGCGTGGCGATGTCCGGCGTGATGGCCGTGGTATGCGGTTTTCTGAACGTGTGTTGCGTGCTTATGAGGTGAAGTGTGGCTATGCGAGACAGCAGCCGCGGCAGGCAGTGTGAGCGCGCCGGCCAAAACTGCGGCCAGCGCGGAAAGGGACACAAATGGGGACCGAAACATCAGTTGGACCGCGGAGAATCGTGGCCCCAGGCAAGC